>Ga0209611_10002825_pt1 | contig 30407 bp, 13 predicted proteins | sample S1TSphgellanicum_3_FD_187693 | JGI IMG/M metagenome (GOLD analysis project Ga0209611, IMG submission 187693) | Host-associated microbial communities from peat moss isolated from Minnesota, USA - S1T2_Fc - Sphagnum magellanicum MG (SPAdes) (version 2) | ecosystem: Host-associated > Plants > Peat...
TATAGCAAAATTAGGGTAGTAATCTCATCAATGGTCATAATCAATGGGTTGTTTCACAACTTATGAGTTGTGAGTCAAGTACAATTGCAATTTCAAAGTGAAAAGTGAAAATAGTGCACCATGAAACTAATACATAAATTTTGAAAATTGTTGCTTTTCATCCAAGGCTTTGAAATTTTGTAACAAAATACTGGCAATAAAAATTTATAATTTATACTACTGGATGTAACCTCTTGCTCCTTCACATTACGAAATGTCCCACATTAACTACGCAACAAACACACAATTTTCATGCTTCTTCTAATTACCAAGTAAATAGGACACAATGCAATAAATATTATAGTGGATATGGCTAGACAATGTGGGTGGTGGTGTAGTTAAGAAAATTAAGTCTTTCCTTACAATGCAAGTTTTCTTAGAATCAAGTGTGCCTTATTTGAAAGCTCAAAGAAACTTTAGTTTTCAAAAAAAATAAAAATTGTGATTTTTGTGATTCTTCATTTATTCTTTATGAACATGAAAATCAAATGATCACTTGTTGATTATAGACAATGTTTTTGTTTCCTACTTTAGACACATTTGGAAAGGCACATTGGATATTTGTTCAGATGAACATTTTTCAAAGTTGTGGATGTAAGTGTAGACACAAGATGAACTATTAGCTACAACGGAAGCTCATAGCCAAGGTTGTTAGATTGATTAAAATGTCGACACTGACCAAATTAAACAACCTAGCCTAGCATAAATAATAGGCTAGTAGGTTATTTGTTACATAACTTAATTAACTAGCTAATAATTTAGCCTAGGTGTACTTAGTAGGCTACCTACATAATGTAGGCCTATTATGTAGTTTACTTGCTAGTGTAGGCTTTCTAGGTTGGTATTTTAGATGGTCTAAGTAGGTATTCAAGATGGTCTAACTTACAAGGTAAACTTACTAACTATGTAGGTAATTTATTAACTTAGGTCACCTAGGCTAATAGCCTAAGCCACCTTGGCCTACTAAACATTTCTAGCAATTTAATGTTTATTCATTACTACAAAAGTGGGGTGCAATTCACTAGCCTAAATCACTATGGGACCTTAAAAATGAAATAAGTTCATTGCATTTTACTGATTTCACCCTGGTGAAACTTATTTCACTATAATATCAATATGTAAATATCATGATTCATTACTAGTTAACATAATTCACTATTATAACTTACTATAATAAATAGGGTTATTTTTATGTTTTTAAAAATATTCTATATATGTTACTTTATGATATACCCTATATTATTTTAAGTTACTTTAGTTATTTTAACTTATACCTTATGTTATTATAAGTTTTTAAGTTATTTTAAATTAAATTATTCAATTAACCTTTGGCTACACCTTAGGTTATTTTATTTTAAATTAATATATGTTATTTCAAGTTATACTTTAAGTTATTCAAAGCCATTATACTTTATGTCATTATAAATTATTTTATCCTAAGGACAGTAATTTAAAATAATCTAAAATAATATATAATGACCTAAGGTAAAATAATTTATAATAGAAAATAATAACCTATGAAAAATAATTTAAAATACCTTACAATATAATAATTACCAATAGCTTGTGATATTATAACATATAATATCCAATAATAAGTTATAATATAATAATCATTAATAGTCATAATATAACATATACAACCAATAATAATTTATAATATAATAACTACCAATAACCATTAATAACCACCAATAGAATAGCCATCGATAACCATCAATAACCATTAATAAAATAACCCTTAATGGTTTACAATGGAATAACCACCAATAGCCATTAATAAAATAGCCACCAATACTCACTAATACAATACCCATTAATAACCACTAATATCCACTAACAAAATATCCACCAATAACCATTAATATAATAGCCACCAATAACCATTAATATAATAACTAACCAATAGTCATTAATAGAATAACCACTAATAACCATTAATAGAATAGCCATCAATAACCATTAATAGAATAACCACTAATAGCCATTAATAGAATAACAAACAATAAGCATTAATAGAATAACCACCAATAGCCATTAATAGAATAACAACCAATAACCATTAATAGAATAACAACCAATAGCCATTAATAAAATAACAAATAATAGCCATTAATAGAATAACCACCAATAGCCAAATTTATAATAGCCATCAATAGCCATTAGTATAATAACAACCAATAGCCATTAATAGAATAGCCACCAATAGCCATTAATATAATAACAACTAATAGCCATTAATAAAATAGCCACCAATAGCCATTAATATAATAACAACCAATAGCCATTAATAAAATAGCCACTAATAGCCATTAATATAATAACAACCAATAGCCATTAATATAATAACCACCAATATCCATTAATTGAATAACAACCAATAACCACTAATAGAATAAATCACTTATAACAATTAATAGAATAGCCACCAATTGCCATTAATAGAATAGCAACCAATAACCACCAATAGAATAAACTACTTATAACAATTAATATAATAGCCACCAATAGCCATTAATAGAATAGCAACCAATAACCATCAATAGCCCCAATAAAAAAACAACTAATAACCATATATTAGAATCACTAAGGATTACCAAAAATAATTTAGGGTGAAATAATATATAATAGACAAAAGTAACTTAAGGCGAAATAACTTTCAATAGCCAAAAGTAACCAATAATAGCTTCACATAATCGAAAATAGCCTAAGATGAAATAACTTATAATAACCAAAAGTAACTTATAATAGTTTCAAATAGCCTAAAGTGAAATAATTTACAATAGTAAAAAATAACATAAAATAACCAAAAAAACTTACAATAGCCGAAAATAACCTAAGGTGAAATAAGCTAAAATAGCTAAAAGTAATTTAAAAAAACCAAAAGTAACCTAAGGTGAAATAACCAAAAATAACCAAAAATAATTTTAAATAACCATAAATAGTTATAAATAATGTAGGGTGAAATAATTTAAATTAATGAAAAATAACCTTATAATAATTAGAAGTAGCTTAACATAAGTAATATTATTATATTAGCAAAAAATTTATCCATTTATTAAACATTGTTTTTTCAAAAGAATGATCATTGAAATGTTATTGAGTAATGATATTTAACTTTTTTTTTGTTCAAATGATTTTACACTTTCAAAAAAATAAATAAATGGAATTATGTAGATTATTGAAATTTTAAAAAAAAAACTTAAATCATTTCATTTGAACAAAATCTTAATAAGATATGAATTTTCAAATTTTATGTTTTTGTAATGTTTAAAATGAAATATTTGATAAATAGAATGTAATGTAACATATTATCATAATAAGTAGGGTGGCTTGATGGTAATGGTGTTTGCCTTTATTCTAAAAGTCAAAGGATCAAACCTCATAAGTGGTGTTATATGTGGTCAACAATGGTAAGTTGATTGAATATTCTCATATTTAATTCCCTAGAATAGGTGTTTAGGTTGATTACATGACCTACCTACATAGGTTAGGTTTCTAACCTAACCTAGGTAATGACACATTTCAATAAATCATTGGTTGAAAAATCATGAAATGATCAATAATATTATATATTAAATAATTTAATTTTAATTGATTTGCATGCTAGCTAGTTAATTAATTAACAAGTGAATGGTTTGGTAAATTTGTATTTCACTTAAGAGTAACCTTGTTTCATTAAAAACCAGTGAAACAATTCATTATCCGTAGCAACTGGTCCTTATTCACTAAGGGGTTAATTAATTTCACCAAGTTAAACTGTTCAAATTCATTCAAAATCTAGTGAAACCCAAAGTGAACTAGGACGCATTTTGGTATAATGATTCATTTTTGTATTATAACATATTAAATTTGAATTTTAAAAATATATATATTAAAAAAATAACATGTAAAGTTTGTTTGAATAAATGAATGGTTGCATATGATTCAAAAAATATAAATGTTGCATAAAAATCAAATTTTAATTTTAAAAATGTTTTAATTAAAATTTGAAATATAAGTTCTTAATATTATGTACATTTAATCAATGTAAAATTTTAATTCTATGTAAAATTTATTTTACAACATATCAAATAATGATATATTTAATTAATTAATGTGTGGATTTTAAAAAAAATTTGCATTCTTATACATATAACATCTTAATAATTATTTTATGTTAAAACTTTAAAATAAACATTAAATATAATTGAAAGACATTTTCAAATTCATAAATGATAAGAATTGTTTAATGGACCTATGTAAGATCATTGATGTATGTAAATGAAGGTATTGCAATATTGGCCACATTAATAATATAAGGTTTACATCAACAAAGTTTTGAAATGTAATTGCAATACCTTCATTTATTTGAATTAATATGTATGCTATGATATATTGGGCATGGAATAAAATTTTTAAAAATATTCTTTTATATATGAGTTTGAAAATGTATTTTAATAATATGTAATGTTTAAGTAAAATTTTTAACAATTTAAAATAATTAATAAGATATTGAAAGTATACGCTTGCAAAACCAATTACAATTTCATACATTAATTAACTAAATATATCATTATTTGATATATTGTAAACTAAATTTTATATAAAATTAATCAATTACATTGACTAAACATACATAATATTAGGTACTTATATTTCAAAGTTCAATACACTTTTTTTTAAAAACTTAAAAATTGATATTTATGTAACAATGATTTTTTTGAATCATAAATAACTATTCATTTATTTAAACAAACATTACATGTATTTTATTTTAATAAAATATTAAAATAAATAAATTTGAGTATATTCTAATACAAAAGGGTATACACATTAAACTATCAAAAAATTATTGATCATATATGGCATTATTTGATATGTTATAAACTAAATTATTTTATATAAATGATAATATAAAGACCAATATTGTAGCCAATATTATACATCATAAAAATAAATTACTAAAATACTTGTGTTACATATTTATAAAATATAAATATTAACAATCTACTATATAATGAGTTTGGGTGAGAAATTAGTTAGTATATGTAAAAGAACTTAAACAAGATTTTAAATACTTGACCAAAGCATCTTATATATTAAAGTAACAGTGATGTCTGTCTGTTTGTCTGGGCAGTGCCTGGAAAATTCTTGGAGCTTCCCCAGATGTAATTTCCCCAGATGTAATTGACTCCAGAGAAAAAAAAAATCAAGGGCAGTTTTGATGACGGGACGGATTTAGGGGAAGACCAAAAAAAAAATATTTAGGCTTTGGACAGCCCAAAATCAATTTTTTTTTTTTTGTATTGACCAAGACTACCTTTTTTTCTTTTAGCTACTGTTTGTCCCGATTAAGGGGATGGATGAAATGTCCGTTCGGCTTGATGACAGGACCGATTTTGGGGAAGTTTTTTTTCTTTTAGCTACTATCCGTCCCGATTAAGGGGATGGATGAAATGTCTGTCCGGCTGGATGATCACAAAATAATAATTAAAAAAAAAACACATAAAAATAAAAAAATAAAAAAGTTAAAAGTTAAAATGCGAACCAAGTTTTAAAAAACTGGGGGACTTCATAGTGGCTGAAGGTCATGGGCACCCACTAGTCATAATGATCTCGAATTGTTCTCGTTGACAGTAATTTAATTAAGGTTGGCCACAAATGAGATGCCAAGTCCAACAATTACACCTTATTATTTGATAACAGCTCACCCTTAAAGGATTCCATAAAAAGACCACTTCACTTCGAATTTTGAAATGTTTTACTAGGTTTGTCGTTAATCAACAATGTTTGATCTTCCTTTCCATAAGGTAACCCATGGCAAGCATAATACACTCACTTCAAATCCTTCAAATAATAATAGGAATTGGGAAAAATTTGACCAAAAGTCTTTGAACATTGTTCACGTCCCCAAATAAAAACAAATTAATCCACAAATGTATCTAGAATTAACATTCGAAAAACTTCGAGCCATCCTCCAATTTCAGGTCCCAACCATAAACATGAATGCAAATATATACCTTTGTTCACTTAGGTTTAATGTGAATGAATTTTGAATTGCAAAAAAACCAAAGCATGCCCCATTTAATTACACATAATACATAATATTAGGGCACTATGCATGCCTTCAAAATTCAATTCATGATCAAATAACAATGTGTAATCAAGAATATTGTTGTCATGTTATACAACATGTTAACTAGTCGCAAATTAAAAATTATATTTCAAGAAAGCATCACATGTGGGTGTTAAGTGACATTATAGCATGTTAAACAAGACAATGATAGAAAGTTGGAACTAAACACGTGCAATAAAACCCTGACAACCACCAAGCTAGTTCCAATAAGACCCTAACGACCTCCAAGCTAATTCCAACAAGACCCTAGTAGCCACCAAGCCAACTCCAACAAGACCTTGGCGACCATCGGGCTAATTCCAACAAGACCCTGGGGCCACCATGCTAATTCCAACAAGACCTTGGCGATCGCCAAACCCATTCCAACAAGACCTTGGTAGCCACCAAGCCCATTCTAACAAGACCTTAACAGGCACCAAGCTGGATCCAAGAAGACCCTCGCAACCACCAAGCCCATTCCAACAAAACCTTAGTGGCCACCGAGCCTAATCAATAAGACCCTGGCAGCCATTAGGTTAATTCTAACAGGACCCTAGTGACCACCATGCAATATATCTAAAAGTCATCTAACTTATTACCACGAAACTAAATATACACAATTTATTACACATGAACTAATAATACCTTATTTACATTTAGTAATAATCAAACAAATAGATAGCAAACAAAAAAAATTCAACACTGCATAAGACATAATAGATAGATAACTAAAAATTTTCACCTCTTTTTATTTGTAGGTTTAGATTTCATCCTATTACAAAAAATATCATTACATTTAGAAGAGCAAGGTTCAACCAATTTTTCATACTAAGGGTTGACAAAAAATATCATTACATTTAGAAAAGCAAGGTTCAACCAATTTTTCATACTAAGGGTTGGAAGGAAGAATGTGTCTAATCCTTTTGAAAGGATTAGATTCTACAAATTTACAGACATACATTCCAAAGGAATACAAGGCTTCCAAGTAAAGGAAAATGGTTTCAAACAAGTAATCACCATCTACTTTGGACCCATAGAACCTCTCAAGAAAAATCGCATTAAAAGGAGGACTAAATAAACTTTTGTAGGGCATGTCATCTACAAGCAATGTATTTTCATAATTCGTACCAAGAAAAATAGTGAAAAATGTGTTTAGGTTTTTATGGAGAATAGGCTTTTTGGGCTTTTTAAGGAGGAAATGTTCATTTTTGAAACATAGTGCTTGGTCTACTATTCTTGAAAAATCAAGGTGAACACTAGTTCCTTCCCTAATTGTTTCCAAGTGCCTAGAAAAATTTCTCCTCATTGTAGATGACCATATGTACATAGTGAATTTTGTTGCACACTTGGAAAGGAACTCTTTCAACCCAAGTTGCAAAATCACTGGCTGAATCTAGTTAGACCCTCCTTTATCGCTACTAGTATTCCATTCAAGTCAAAAATCAAATGGTACACACTCACCTTCAATTCAACTAAAGATTTTTTTGACAATCAAGATGTTGTCATTTAATGTGATCACTGTTCAAAATGTGGATCCTATGTAAATGTGTCCTTAACATTAAGGAATTCTATGCAAACAATTGCATGATCTAGTCCTATCATCTGATTCTCCAATGATGGGGACAAACACTAGACCTATGAATTCACCAAATGCATGCATTTAGAACAAAACCCTCACATTGAGAAAATAAAGAAGAATATTTTGGAAAATCCTAAACTATTTTGAACTTTTAATGGTATTACTCAAAGATATTGGACAAATATTCGTAATGGCATGAAGTTTAAACTCTCAACTTCCTATTGTCAAGTTCAATTCCCTTTAGTTGTATTTCAATAATGTATTTATATTTGCCAACATTCCAATAATAATAAAGTAATTTCACACATCAGAAAACTTATAACATTGATTTGAAAAGTAAAAAAATATTGAAGTTTACCATATAAAAGGTTGCCCATTTCTTGTCTTGAAAAGTACAAATATTAAAGCATTTTTCTTGTTTGGCCTCAAGATGAAAGTAACGTACATGGGATTCACTTTCTAATTGTCCTTACGACAAAAATGACTTTCTATTTCCTGACCTTTTCAATGATATGAAGGTTCTTTTGTGGGAGAAGCTTTCGCATCTTGGGTACAAGGAATGTTGTGGCCATTTGTTAAATTTGTGGCCACAATAGCTACCTTTTCCTCAATGGATGTTGTTGATCCAAAAGATCCAATTTGAGTTCTTTATTGTGGGCCAAAGAACATGAGACCTTTAACTACATACACGCCATTTAGAGATCTTAATGTTGGAGATTTTGTGCTTGTGAAACCGCATGATTTAAATCTTGTTCCTTTTTTAATGGGAAGAGCGGAAGGTGATGTTATCAAAAATGAAGAAAGTGAATATTTTAAAATAGTGAAAATTCAATGGTAGGTTCCTGTGAAGAAAGGATCAAATTTGGATGAACAACATTTGTATGAAGATTGTTGGAATGGGAAGTGGAAATGTAATTTAATAGATTCACAACAATGTCTTGACATTTCAACTGTTCTTTTCTCTTTTCCTGCTCAAAAAAATACAACAAACAAAAGTCAAATCAATATTCCTGTTGTTTATGTTGGTAAAGCTAAAATTAATCTTGATGCTACTAATGTTTCAATCAATTTGTGAAGGATGTTGGTGACATTGATTATATTATATTCATTAATTTTCGATGTTTTTTGTATCATTATATTGATTGGATTGCCATTTAAATTTTTTTTTGCAATTTTTATATTATATAATTAATAAGAATATTCTTTTGTTAAAATTTATCCATGTACATGATTCTTGAAAAGTAATAATTAATAATCTATTTTGTTCCACCTAATCCCTAATCTCTAGTGGTCACTAAACATCAACTTTCCTATATGGTATGTAAAGCCCCAAAAATAATGGATATGTTATAACATGAATAATAAAATTGCATGCATAGACATCGTTGTTATTGGTATGTTGTGACTTGTTTGTATTTCAAAAAATTGAATTTTTATTTCTATTTATTGGGAACATTTACTTGTGACTTTCTTATTTGATAATCTATTATGTATTATCACTTGCTACGCACTAGGATAAATACTATTTTCATTATATATGGAAACATAATAAATTTTTTATTGTACAATTAACATGGATGGATCAAGTTGCTGTTATTAGAAACTTAGCATGTTGTCAATATATTAGATTCAAAACATTAAGTTCCTTTTCCTCACTTTACATGGGAGTTGTGTCATTTAGTTATAATAGTTTACAATTTTTATGTTTCACTTAGTGGCCACGAAGCATTGATCAATTATATTTTAAGAAGTTTTATGGTGTATATATTTTAAAAAATTATTAGTAAAATTTGTGTGATAGTATGATGTTGTAGTTTTGCCAATTTGGTTTTTCTCCTTGTTTCAAATTCAAATGGTTGAATCTCTTGATGTCAGATGGGAGCATTAACATTTGGCTTTTAATCACTCATGAAAATTCATAATCTTGTCTTAAATTTGATATGAATGTTTTTAACATAATGTGTACATGGATCTTTTTGGAATTGTTGGTTACAAAGTTGTTTTTATTTGGAAATAATGTAATTGAAATTTTTTACAATGTGACTTTCGTGTCAAAAATGATCATTAATTTGTTATGTTTGGTGGCCACTAGGTGGAGTTCATTCCATCCACCAAGTTGTATAAAGTCCTAAATTGAGTTTTTATTTTAAAATTAATTAAATATGTGTTGCAATCTCGTTATGCCACATTGTCTCATTAGATGTAAACTTCCAGTTAACTTGTTCCATCCAACTGCTTTGAATGCCTATCATACCTAGCTTGAGTCATTTGAATCATGATTGCAAGGTCGTCATCGTGTTCTACCTTGGCCTGCACATTGAAAAGGATGGACCCCACACCCCATGAAGTCATACTAAAAAGTTAAAGAATGTGGCTAGAGGCTAGCTTAACAAATACGGGCTTAGGAACCATAGGTGTGTTCCATAAAGTGACATGGAGCCTACCCCACTCCAGGTTTGTGTGTTTCTTAGCCTTAATAACTACCTTTTGCTCATTGCGACAAAATTAGGCCAAAACGTTGTTCAAGACCCACAGATTCATGGCTATGTGATTTTGATGCCTTAGGCCTTCCTCCCAAGTAGATGGGCATCTGGGTTTGTTTGGCTCCATAACACATTGTGGCACACTTGCAAATATTGTACCAAGTTGTAGTTGGCCATACAGGATGCATCACACTCATCAACCTTATAAGCAAATTTGGGCCCATCCCTTGCCCAATGGACACCTTCTATGGCAATTGGGGGAAGGGCGACCAGATCTGAAACCAAAATAACAAAAACAAAAAACTTAATGGGGGAATTAATGTTTTGGATGAAATAGCCCATACTAATGAAGGTAATGCACAAAAAAATAAAAGATAAAAAGAAAGGATGAAGGTATTGCATAAAGAGATTAAAAATAAAAAAACAAAGATGAGGGTATTGCACAAAGAGATAAAAGATTAAAAACACAAGATGAAGGCATTGCAAAACCTAATGTTCAAAATTGCACAAAATGAAGTTAACCCTAGAAAAAACAATACGACTTACAAAGCTTTGAGGTATTGCTTAGAGACTTTGAGTAAAAAAAATTCCCTACCCACCTTTTCACACGGAGAAGGAAGGTGGAGCAAAGGTTTAAGGACACAATCTCATTTGGAACTAATGTAATGACATATTCAACACTTGCTTACACTTATTATCCCATCACCCTTGTTTCTAAATCTCTTTCATTCATAACACCTCCCATGCCATTTGCAAATTCAGCTGAAGCTTGCTAATTTGTTGCATTAATTTTTGCTCTCTTTCGAGTTTGCATTTAATGGAAAGACAAACAAAAAAAATTATGTAGCAAAACAAAAAAACCAATTGGCAAGCCAAAATCATTGCTCATGCATGTAAAACAATGCCACAACGATGATGAGTAGCATAGTTGTTCACTGTTGTTTTTTTTCACTTGCAAGACCACAACAAAATGATGATGATTAGTGCAATAAAAGACACTAAGAAGAAGAAGACAACACACAAAAAATCAAAAAGGAGGAGAAGGGAGCTTACCTTCAAGCTCCCACTTTTGCCACCACCTTTAAGCTCCTCTTGCCTTTGCACTCCTAAAGCTCTATGCATCTCCACGTTCTTAAGCTTGCCTTGAACCCTAATTGAAGCTCTGAGCTATTCAAGCTCTCCCTAACTGTGGTGATGCAGGTGGGAGGGGAGGGGTCGGCATGATGAGGGAGGTAGGTGGGTTGGTAGGAAGAAGGGTTTAGGGTTTAGGGCGATAGTTAGTTTGGGGGTAAGTAGGAACTCCCCCAAAAAAACTTGGGGTCAGGGGTGAGGGAAAAAAAAAGTGAAAAAACTTTCCCCAGAAAGAAACAAAACTGAGCCAGGGAAAAAAATCTAGCTGGGAAAAATAGGACCAGAAGAAAAAAAAAATACTGACCAAGTAAACTGACCCCTGAGGGACAGTTTCATCCCATCCATGAAATCTCAGAAGAGGATCAAACCTGTGGTTTTAGGGTTGGCAAATCATTGTCTAGTTTGCGAAACTTTGAGAAAAGTTTGGAAAAAACCTGGTTTTAATTGTAAAATGCATTTTTCCAACGAAAAAACCCATACTGTCCTCTACTTGGTTCACCAAGCATAATCTCTCAGCCTTCCCTTTTCCATGCGCACATCATCCTACAGGATGTTGAATATGAAGTTTTGTTCACAGATAGGAGGGTTACATGGCTCTTCATCCATCAGTCCGAGGGTTATGCTGTCACCCTCGACCCTCTGAATGATAGGTTATGTTTAGCAACTGACAACCTTGCACGAGTAACTACCTAGTCCATAAGGTCCAAGACAATCTCAGCATTAAAGTCATTGTAAAACCAAATGACGTCAGAAAGATGAAGTATTTAAAAAGATGAAGGCCGTCTAATTTGACAGCCTCTCATGTCAAATGAACAAAATTTTAAGTGTTAGGAATAACGCGGTGAACAAAAACACTCTAATTGGTTTTAAAAATTTAAAGTCGTACATCAACCATTGGTATGACCAAGTCTAGGTGGAATCTACAAGCCATAAAGATCACTCTAGTCATCAAGTTGCAAAGAAGTCGTCATAACACATGTGGGTCACAACTGCAACAACATGGCTATTGCCGTAGTACCTTGGCCACTTCAACACATGTTTGTCAAATAATTATTAAATTTTGAGGATTCGATTTCAACAAATGATGTATTACCAAAGACTCTATTGAATTCTTTATTTTCCTTCAGAAAGAATAATATTTCTGAATTTCTTTTTGAAAATTTCAACCTTTCTGAAAATAATATAATTACTGTTGAACTGGCCCAGGTATATTGGGGTACTCACATGAGGTCACATTTCAATCTGGTCCAATTTCACTTTTGATCTTATTGTTGGCAATTGAAATAAACGATTAACTACTACTACCTATTAGCTTTTTAGAGGTTCAGCATTGATTTTTTTTCTGGAAATTTTTTTCACTATTTTTGTGAGAAAAATTTAGAAAAAAGTAGACTCTTTTTGTTATTTAGGGACATTGTTTTGTAATGTCATTCTTATTTTTGGTTGAACATAAAATAACATTAACGTAATTTAAAATAAAAACTAGTTTGTTTATCTAGGTATTTTTCCCATCATCCATCATCACCAGATTTCTAAAAACTTGATTTTTAAAAATAAAATAAAATAAAAACCCTTATCAACAAACAAACAGGAAGACATTGACTTCTGATCCTCCCTCTCTCCAAAAAACAAAAGAGGATATAAGTACACGCCCCTCTCTTGTGTCCCCTCAGTCTTCTCAGTCTTGTTTGTGTTGTTGAACCGCACTCAGAAGCAGCAGCAGCAGCTTGTCTCATCTTCTTTTCTACCAGAGGCAGATAGAACTGTTGTTGAAGATTGGGGAATTCATAATTGCGGTGTTGCAAAAGTAGAGCAGAAAGAATGTCTTCAAATAGGACTTGATCTGGCGCAAAATCAGCAGCATTCAAGCTTGTGAGGTGTTATAGACGCCTGCAGATCTGCTTCTCTCTTTCATGATCTCTGTCTCTCTCTCTCTCTCTCTCAGCTGTGGGAGAATAGATAGCTTTGATTTGTTTTTTTGAGAATAGTATTTTTGGAGGTTTGCAAATTGTGCACAAGTGCAGCTTTAATGCCTGCTGATCTCGACCGGCTAGTGCTCCTTGAAATCCAATTCCCTTGCTAATTTCAGTACCTTGGGTATCATGAAATGATAAATATAGAACCTGGAGCTTTGATGCAGTGCCATTCTCTTTAGTTGGTCATTTGGAGTTTTGGGTATATCTAAGTTGGTCTGATCTGATGATCATATTCATATGAATTCCTGGACTACCTCTCCTGAAGTGCTTTAGTGCCTGATCCCGGCTCTAGAAGTCTCTGTCTCTAGTGCACAAGCATTTGAGTACTTAATTTATGGTGTGCGAGAACTCAATGGTTACACTCACACCTTAGTTGCATTATTCGGTTACTTCTTACAATTTGTCCTTGAAGGTGATCGGGGGATTGAAGATTTTTCTGCAAAGAAATTTTAGCAACTTGAATTATATTTTTGGTTTGAAAAAACACGACCATCGGAAGAATGGGATCATCGGCAAAGCAGCAGGCGAGGACGTCGAAGCTCACACCAGTTCTGGAAGATTATTACATGGGACCAGAAGCAGCTCCAATTAAGCAGAGAAACACGAAGCCGGCCGTCTGCAAGAAGCCGGTGGGGTGGAAGAAGAAGGACTCGAGCATGAGTCCCTTAGTACGTCTAGTTGGGAAGCTGCGAGATGCGTACGTGAGGTTGATGAACGACCTGGCGGAGAAAGCAGACATGATGATTCTGGCGGGCGTTGCTGCGGCTCCGTATGAATATTATTCTCCCCCAGCTTGCTGCCACGCCGCTGCAACCACCACAGAATGTTACAACGACTCATGTGAGCTTCTCCGTGAGCTTCTTTTCAGGCCTGAATGTCAGACAACCCAAACTGAACTTACGAAACCTTGAGACCTGCCAAGTCTGCAGCAGCTAGTCGAGTATGAGCAGCAGGGTGGAGCTTATCAACAGGCACAGCATGGAACAGCCAGCTGCATCTGGTGCATTATAGTACTGCAAGTTCAAGGGTTCATCAGCTAGCGAGTTCATACGTGTTGCCAGTTTGAGTACTAGGATTCCATCAGCTTACTGATCACAGATTTGCATCATGAGGTAGCTCATGGAGCCGAAGAAGAAGAAGAGAAGCAGATCCCCAATTTCTACAAGACTTTTACTAGAATTTGATCAGGAAATTATGCTGTGAATTGCTCATACATGCACAGCTCATCATGAGGTAGGTTGAACAGAGGAAGCCTCTAGTATAGAATCCCATTAAATGATCAACAGGCAGAAAATTAGGCAGACGCCGCAGCTCTTGATCAAGTTGATTGCAAATTATTATGTCATGATTTTGGTAATTTACAGGAATCATAATGATCTGATCTGAACACCAACAATAATAGATCATGGATGATCCATCATTTGAATGCACATTATGAATTATGAGTGGGTAACTTCAGATTTGTTGAAGAATTCAAAGCTCTGAGCAGCTGCTGACATGTATCAAACTGCATAAAATTTAGAATACATGATGATCTGTGAACCATTGTTGGCAGCTTCCTTGGTTTGGAGTGTTAAACTCAGGATTCATGTTTATCTCTGTGTGCCCCCAACCCAACCTTACACCCTTTTGGTGGAACTGGCACAAGGATCGGATTGTGAAACTAGCCTTTTGCTAGCACCGGACCCAGAACCAAAACTTTTGAAAATCAACTCTGGAAACATGAACAGGTTCCATGTGCAGCTCTTTGTCCCTGAGCAGCTGGGCATATTGCAAATGAGTGAACTTGATCATGAGGCATAGGAGGGGGACTCAGGGTTCTTATGCCTATTCATTAATAGTGGGAGGGATCTTACATCTACTTGGATCTTATGCCTACAAGTAGGCATAAGATCTTGTTGGCCGAAGATCGCTCCCACTATTAACCAGTAAGTGTAATATCCCTCTTAGAAAAATGGGATATTCAACAATGTAAGGGGCCCTCCAAATAAACCAGAGACTTTCTGGAGTGCTTCCTGATATTGGACACAAACTGAGCTTAGATTAAATGCCAAAAGACTTTGAACCCAGATCCTAATGTTTTGGCTTTGCTTCAAAGCCAAAAAAGTATGCTTGGGATAGAGGGTTATGTCTAGAAACTTTGAACACATATACATTGAAAAACCTGTGAAAATACGGAAAAATCCACCACATTATGTAGATAGACTTTGAACAGTATGTATGAGTTGTTTGGAAATTACTTAACCATATTATAGACAAGACTAATGGAGCATTTTGGATAGGTCCAAAATGATAGGAAATGTCAAATCAAGTGGAGAAAAAGATGAATAGGTAGCACGAGGGATGAAAAATATTGTAAAGTAGTATAGTTCAAGGCATATATATATATATATATCATCTAAATATAGTGAAGTACAAGCAACATGTGAAAAATCAAGAAAGTTTTAAAAAATCTAACTTCAAGTTTAAGCCAAGTCATCTCTTATTAAGCCAAATGTTGGCATACATTGTGGTGAAGACATGTACAAAGAACTCTACAATTGAGTTGATCTAAAATCTAGTAGATGGAGAGCATAATGGATAAATAACAAAATGCAATGAGACTAGAGTGGAGTGGACATGGCAAAAACAAAAAATGTGACAGGATTTTTCAATGAGAGTATGAAAAAAGGTGAGAATTACATGGAATAAGGGAAGGGGACCAAAGATTGGGAACACACAAGAAGTGTGTGCTTTGAACAAATTATGCAAATACTAAGGTGTAATCTTGACTGAGTAGAAGCATGAATATGAGAAGAAAACCAGAATTAAAACAGAATATGGCTTTCCCTACAACAATTTCGACACTTCACACTTGGATGCATGACAAAATCTCTCCCCAAGTGCCAATTATGTCAAATAATGGACATGGCAACAGATTTGATCTGAAATAATGTCACAAAGAGACACAACATCATCTAAAAGAATGACCCCTACAAAATAGCTACTATTAGTTGGCTTAATTACACACAGATCACTCCCACTTTGTGTGCAGTTGCATATTTAAAGCCTGTTTCAAATGTCAGCATTGAAAGAAACCACTCAAAATTGTCCCCAACAAATGTCATCCCTAGACCTGTATATCCACTCGAGGTAGGCCCCACACAAACACATACACAACTACTTCTAAAGACCCTTGACAAATTCTTGAAGTGGACAAGAGAGAATAAAAGCACAGACCTGCACTTCCTCTTCTGAGACCTCTAGCACAGCGCGTTCAGTCAAGACATCGAGCCAAATTTGAAGGTCTGAAGTAACTTCATTAGTGATGGAAGTAGCTGAAGTTTGCAGCACAAATCTACACACCATAGTCCTGGGTTCATCGTTTAAATCTACTTTCCCACTCATCACTTGCTCCAAAAATCATGAGACCCACAAATTTGCCATACCATGCTTTGGTTGCATAATGTATCTACACCACCAAGATGATGGTTAAAACAATTCCTGGTTAAACCAATTCCTGACCTTGTAGATGTGCACAAAGATGAAAACAACACCAAGTAGATTTCTTTGTAGGAAATCACTTAATGGCACATTGAAAACTGAAAATTGACATTTGTTTACTGCATTCTTACAGCTTGGCGATAAGGAAGTAAAAGAACTAATCTTGACATGGGAGCTTCTTTGGTAACAATTTTAAAAGATGCCTTCTCAGCATTTGGTTGGCTTTGTACTACAAAAACATACTTGAAACCCAACAACCATCTCTAATATGTGGGAACACACTTTATGGAAAGGCTTTCAAGATAGGGCTCTGATTCTTCCAAGGAGAGATATAATGGAAAGCTACCCCATGACTCTAGCTATAATTGTCATTATCTCCTATGCATATGCACCCATAACTCCACGATAGGAAATAAGCTTGGCCAAAGCTAGAGGGAACTTCAGAAGGGAAACAACTTGTGGAAGGAGTTCAATGAAAGGAATCTAGTATGGTTGATGCCTAAATATCATCAGTTTTCCATGCATGTTTAGGTGTGTAATTTTTCTTAAGTGAACTCCCACAAGCCCCATCCTCTTAGATCTATGCAATCTTTTCCTCATCTCCATTGGCCATTCCCACACCTCCGAAAAAAAGGTAGTAGAAGAGTTGCACATGCAAAGGCGTGCAAATAACATCACTCAAACTTTGAAACTCTCATGGTCCCATAACATAACATAAGGTGCTACAAAACCCAAAAAGAGGTTGAATGCATGGTTTCAAATGCCAAAGTGTGCACTACTTAGTTGGGAAATATTTCTTACAAAATCACATCAACTTTTTAGTTAGAAAGAAATGAAGCATGTTTGCATTCCATGTCGCCAATAGCCCATGATGTGGAATCTAGTGTTGATTCACAATTGAAACAACTTTTGATGATGACCGATAAGAAAGTTCAACTATTGGAATTGATATACCTTGGGGAGATTCATCCATAAACAAAGAGCACCACCAATCAACCCAACTCTCATAACCACATCCTTAAGCTCTTTTTAGTCCTGTTATGCACCTAGAGTCAAATGACTAAACATTGCAAACAATAAATTTATTCTTTCAAGTGTATATTAAGGTTTTAGGTACATAAGTTATTTGCATGCTCTAGAAAATTGCAAATGAAGAGAAAATTTTAAAACGAAATTGAAAACATGTCTTAAAAAATTATTTTTTCAAACAACCAACCCAATTAAGTGAATGCATGTTACGATATACACAAAAACTTGTCATAGTTGGATAGTTTTGAATACTTATCCAAGTTTCATGCATCATGGTGGAAATTTTAAAAATAATTTTCACTAAAATTTTGTAATAGATGATGGTTTATGTCTCAATCTAGCATTATGTTATGAAATCAATCCACATATGAATGATATAATAGTCCAACAAAATATTATTTTGATTTGCAGAACCTTGTCACATTTTTGCAATTCCAACAATAGGACTAAGAAGTACTACATTTAATGATAAATTTTTCACGAAATTTTACACATACATAAAAGAAACCATAAAAAAAAATAAAAAAATCAAGTGAAAGCACAATTGGGTGGACTATTTGGACTATCATAATTGTGATTTTTCTAGATCATATATGAATTTAAAATGTAAAATCATATCAAACATTAAAATTTTCAGTTTTCTCATTATCCATGTTGCAATAGACTTTCATGAAAATCATATTAAAGATTATAGATGAGTTTCAAGAAAAGAATGGATTCATTGTGGACATTTGAAATGATGACACTATGTTTGTTACACACACAAAATGAAAAATGTGGATTCAAAAAATGTCATAGTAATATCAAAATAAAAACTAAAAAATAGGCCACCATAAAATTAACAATTCAATTGTAAAATGTATTCAAAGTTTTCCAATATAATTTTTTTTTCAAATTAAATTTTTTAACTTGTATGATTTTCATCATTTTTTGCAATTGATATTCCATTACATTGAAATCTTTAAACTTTTCTTTAAATTTCTTTACCAATCATATGTTTAAGATATTTATAGGGTGGTTTATTAATATTTGTGACCAAAACAATAGGGAATAATTATAGGTTTATAGTTTGATAATTATTTTAAATGCATGAATTTTAATTAATGTAAGATGTGGATTCTTCAAAATGTTAAACATGAGCCATCTAACCATGTTTTTACCCTTCCATCAAAGTTTTCAATTTTTTTTAAGGTCATGGAATATAAATCATATGATTTTAAAATGTTCATTAGTACATTATGGTGTGTGATAATGTTGATGGTTATGATTTTTTTAGGTTGAATACTGTTCTTCCATTGAAAATTTATTTGGGTTAAGTGTTTTTTTAATCATTTGACAAAAATAAGATAACGTTTTGAAATTTTTTTAATGTAAAACTACTATCAAATAACGGTTTTTTAAAAACCTTTATTAAATTATTAATGTACATTTACACAAATATACAATTATGTCTCAATTTCATATTCATGATTCTTGTGACATCTTTTAATTTTGAAGCTCCCAAATCATTTATATGATTTTTAAAATAATTCAAAATGAATGACTACATATAATATCAAAATCTTACGTGTTGCTACTTTTGATATTATATGTAGTTCCAAATTTCCCTCAAATTATGTACACCATATTGTGCATTCACCTAAAGACCACCTAATGGCCATTAAGACTTTTTCACATAACTACTAAGTCACCACCAAATGGGGTTAATGATTAGTATATGAACTTGAGGCCACACAAGGAATGAAATGTTTAATCAATTAAAAAATATACATATAATTAGCACAAAAGTACATCTATAATTCTTCCCCATTCTCCCCTATTCACTATCATATGTATATTTTAAAATTGGGTGATACTCGACCAAACTTTGAATTCATATCCATATATGTTATGCATGTTCCAAAGGGCACATAAAATACACAAAGACAAATCCCATACCCCTAATACCCTTAACATGTTCTAAAAATACATTCATTTGAAATCTTTTAAACCACTAGGCAGGTCCAAATTCTTTAAGGTGTATCACAAAAGACAAAAAGGACCTAGTCCTTAATGGAGTCATTTTTTGTCTTATATTTTGATCCCCATCAATATTAATGAGTCAAAATATGTCAAATTATTTATAAGTACCATATTTTAAACCACTAAAATTCTAGATTCCATTAGTCTCATCCATTTTGTGTCTTTACATGGTCAAATAGGACTATGTAAAGGAGTACAAAAAAAGGTGATAGTGTGATAAAACCACCCTAAATCTAAATTTGAGATCCTAGCCCAATGTTGGTAGGAAAGGGAATGGGTCAAAATTTCGATAGGATTCTTCAACCTGTACAAAAAATTAAACGTGATTTTATTCTCCATGCAAAAATTGGGAAAATTGATGAACATTTAACACATTACCTTCCAAAATTTAAAAGCCCCAAATATAACCCTTGAGACACAATACACTTTCCAAAAGGTATAGTTTACAATTACTCCAAAGGAAGCATGAAGGAGTGCCCACAAAATACAAATGAAAAAATCAAATTGGTCTTCACGATGTAGTAACGTCCTTAAAACACAAATGAAAAAAATGGGGCTCATTAAAATGGCAGATGTTATCAAAATAGATTGTAAGATAAATTTTTCTCATCTTAGAAATTGATTCCAATGGTTAATACATTGTTATCCATTCGGCACATTCAAATTTTGAACCCTTTCAATTGTAATCGAAAAAAAATAGTCAGAATTTATTGTTAATGAAACGAACATGGCTGAATTCTATTACAAAATTAAGAAAACATGTACAAAACCATGTGTCTTGCATGGCTTCATGCAAAAACATCCAAATCAAAATAAGTGCATAAAAACAAAAGCATTGGATAAAGCTTGATCCGAATTACATAACATCTCTCATGCTAGCCCATTAGTGCATTCATCTACATATTGTTAAAAAGCCTTAAGCCCAATACCCCTCTTTGATATACTTCAAAAGTCCTCTTGGCTCCAAAGGTCCAACTCATGGCCAAAGATGCTTCCAAAGTATGACCTTGGAACAAGAGTAACCACCTTGTGGCCGCCAAATGATTCTAGGGTAGAACATCAAATGACACTTACCCCTAAATGTTAAACTTGGGTGGTTACACTTGGGAAGCATGTGAGCTCCTAGGTGAAATCAATTAGCAATCGCAAGATGTTTTCATTCACTCCTAATATGAAGTCACCTAGTGGCCACTTGGTGGTCCGTTCGAGGAGGCCCAAGGCAAGGTCACCTAATGGCTGCCAAATCATCCACCTAGGTCACCTAACAACTACTAGGTGGTTTCTCCTAGCAAGCCCTAAAAGCAAATCACTTAGAGATCACTAAGTAATTCCACCCAAGGACACCTTGGGCATAGTCACCCAACGACCTCTAGGTTGTGTCACCTAAGGAGGCTTCAAACACAGTCACCTAACGGTTGTGAACTCATGTTGCCCAAAAAGGCTCCGAGCGTTGCCACCTAGTAGCTACCAAATTGTTCCACTCAAATAGACCCAAGGCCAAGTCACTTAATGACCACTAAGTGGTTATGCACAGAGAGGCTTGGGGCAAAGGCCGCCATGTGGTTTTATGTTTTAGGTTTTGCAATATTATATTTTTCAAGTCGGAATTCTTCAAATTTTTGTCACAAATGAAATTTTAACAATTCATAATTTGGCTTAAAATAGCAGGTCTCTAAAAAGACATTGAGCTAGGAAAGCAAAGTCCAAAACAAATTTTAAAACATGTACATGGTGGGAGATATTTTTAGTTGAATGAGTATGAAAAGGCAAGGAAATTAAGTTTAAGATTTTAACCAACAAGAGATAATGCCGAAGAAAGTTCTTTCAAAATAATTGATTAATCTACATAATTATCACAATGAAGAAGAAACATAACAAGTTGAGCACTTCTTGAAAAAACAATAAAAAATTCCAAACCAAAATAAACATTAAAAAATAGAAATGTGTATTGATAATAGTGCCAGCATCACATTTGTTTAATGACCATCAAATTTCAATAGGAGTTTGTATGATAATCACCATTCTTTCTCAAAACTTCCCCATTAACTTCATCAGCATTAGTGAAAAGCACCAACCTGTGAATCGAGTGTTTATTGCAAATCTAAATACAACAAAAAAATGAACAATGTTATAGACAAAAAAATAAGAAAGGAATGTAGGGAAAAACAATGAACAAGTCGGTTTACAAGAAGCCTTGCGCTTATAAGACTATAAAACAAATCATTCTAAAACTTGCAAAAAATTAAAATTTGAAAGTCTACGAAATTCTTTAAAAGGTAACCTTTAATCTTTAGAAAGGAAAATAAGATTAATCATATGAAAGACAAAACTTTGTTACAAGTACAAAGCCTAAAATGCCTATGAAATTGACTATTGATAACCCTAGCTTTGCAATAATTTAAAACTAGAATGAACATGAGGCATATGAACCCTTTCAATACTTGTTATTTAAGAGTTGAGAACGTTTGTCAAAGTTTTCCTGGGATATACCTCAAGGACCTTAGTAAAAGCTACATTGTACTTTGCTTGGAAACTATGGAAAACTTCAAGAATTATTCAACTATGCCCCCAGAAAACATAAGCAAACAACACCTTGGTATGTTGTAGGTTAAGGTCAAAGTTTTAAAGTTCCAAAAATCACAAAATAAAATTCTCCATTCTTCAAGCGTTGTTCTCATCTTGTAAAGAAATAAATGAACCTTAAAACGTTGTTCTTGTTATAATCAAACAAATTTTGGAAGAGTGGTTTAAAATAACATCTAAATCCTAGAAATCTCAAACAAAATAATGTTTTAGGGTTTGAATGGCCACCTTGCTATGGGATTTGTTGAAACAATTCCCATGCACTTGTTTTTTTGCATGCTCATACCATTTATTCAAAAATTGCGAAACCTTGTTCAATTGAAAATTGGGCATAAGAAGAGAAAAAATATTCAAGGTTGAGAAAAAGAGAGAAAGAGTTTTAAATTAAAGACAAATATTTTAAAATGAAAATCCTCATTCTCTTTCACTTCTTTTTCCCTATTCCTTGCATCCCTCTTCTTGTTAGCTTCTTAAAAAATGAATTTTGAAATATTTCCTAAATTAACATGTGTCATTTAAAATTTGCCATTATAGATTTAATTAAATGACATCTCTAATTTTTTCATTCCCATTGACACCTCCCTCCCACTCTACTCAAAAACACAATCAATAACAAGGTAGCTAGAATCTTCATTTTCCAAATAAACTTAGGACTTTTAGGGTTTTTTTCTGTTTAAATTCATATTTTGTGTTAATGGTGAACATCCCATGAAGGATAGCTTGTATTGGAAACAAACCTCTCGAAATAACTTAATAGGTAAGGTGTTTTTAATAAGGGTTATTTGTCAAGGCCAAAAATAGTGGCAACCACAAAAGGCATGAATTATATTTATTTCAAAATATTTTAATTTTTTTGAATGACAAGTTAATCAAGTTTGCTTTTTGCAACAAAAAAATTTCAACTTGCACTACTAAAATTCAAGGTTTTTCAAATTGGATTTTCAAACCAAAAAGTATCCCAAATTGATAAAGGGTCAAAAAACCATTTTGGTTTCCTAGGACAAGTCGATTTTAACAAGTCCAGTACGACTAAGATGGTTTTCTTTAACCAACCTTAAGGTGGTGCTTTTGACCAACCCCAAGGTGGTGCTTTTGATTAAAATTTTTGACTAGTGGTAAAATTTGACATGTTGTAAGGTCATTTCAATGCCCCATATGTCATCATTTGGTTGGTCAAATCATATGTCAATGGCTTAATAAATAAATTAAAAATGTAGGTATATAAATAGGTCATCCTTAGCCTAGCCTAACCTAACCTAACCTATTTAATCTACCTAGTCACCCTAGCCTTTAGACATGCATACATGTTGCAAGTGTTAAGAATTGAACCTCTCACCTTCACCATAACAAACCAAATCCTTACCAATGAACTACACCATCAAAACATGTCAAATTCTGTCAAGTTTTTTATTTCACATGTTACAAAATTGCAAGAAAGTACTTGGCTATATCTAAGGGCTAAACTTAATGGCTAAAATTATTTCATGATTAAAATCAATGGTTAAATTTAATGGCTAAACCTATTCAATGACTAAGTCCAAATGGCTAAACTTAATGGTTGAACCTATTTAATGGCTAAATCTAATGGCTACATCTAATGGTCAAACATATTTAATGATTAAATCCAATGGTTAAACTTAATGGCTAAACCTATTTAATAATTAAATCCAATAGTCAAATTTAATGGTTAGACATATTTAATGATTAAATCCAATAATTAAACTTAATGACTAATCCAATAGCTAAACTTAATGGCTAAACCTATTTAATGATTAAATGCAATGGCTAAACTTCATGACTAAACCTATTTAATGATTAAATCTAATGGTTAAACCTATTTAATGATTAAATGCAATGGCTAAACTTAATGATTAAACCTATTTAATCATTAAATTTAATGGTTAAACTTAATGATTAAACCTATTTAATGATTAATCCAATGGCTAAACTTAATGCTAAACCTATTTAATGACTAATACAATGGCTAAACTTAATGGCTAAGCCTATTTAATGACTAAATACAATGGCCACATTTAATAGCTTTATTTAATGATTTAATTCAATGGCTACATTTAATGGTTAAACCTTTTTAATGATTGTTTTTAATAATTAAACTTAGTGGCAAAATATAATTAATGATAAATTTTAATGGAACTTAATGGCTAAATTTAATTAATGACTAGATTCACTGACTAAATTTAGTGGTTAAACTTATATAATGACTAAATTCAATGATTACAATTAATGACTAAACTTAATAGTTAAACATACGATTAAATGATCTACTAGTTTATATGAATTAAATTAATGGCTAAAATTATTTAATGACTAAGTATAATGATAAATTTAAGTTGAACCTAATGGTTAAACCTAAGTTGAATTTAATGGTTAAACTTTTAAAATATGTTTAATGGCTAGATCTAACTAATTAAGTCTAATGGCCAAATTTAATATTAATATATAATGGTTAAATTTGACTAAAATGATTATCTAAAATTGGTCAAACTTAACAAATAAACCTTATGGCTAAATGGGTTATAGAAAGGTGATTTGAAATGTAAGTAGGTAATAATGTGGGTAGTTGGTTAGGTGAGAAAGTATAGGTTGATAGGTAGGTGGGTTGATTTTTTTTATTAAACCAATAGTTATTTCAACTACGCTTGTTTATTTGACCATTTTGTAATTAGTTATATTGATTAAACCATAGTCTTTTTTATTGAGGTGGTTTTTTTGGGGTCAAATCAATCATCATAATGAAATTGATTAGTCAAAACATACCCATGTCATTTTATACTTTGGCCTCCAGTCAAAACATACTTGTTATTTAGTCAAAAACAACCTTTCAATCAATGTGCATAGTTTGAAAAACCTAGAATTTTAGTAGTATTGGGAGCCACCTCATGTAATTAATGCAAAACACAATAGTTACAACTAATAGGACATCTCAAAATATTATTAATTTTTTTTCCATTTGCAAATCGGGTCTAAGAGATATTCTAAACTTTTGTGATGTAATAGAAATGACAATTATTCACAAGCTAATTTAGCCAAATTTGGAAATCATACTACATTGGTCGAAATCATATTTTTCAGGCTAACATTTGGCGAAATTTCACTGGAAGAAAAAATTGGTTGGGAGTGTGAATAATGTACAATTATCAACACATTTTGATGGATGTTTCATTTTTAGTATTTCTTTTTATATGAACCTCAAATCCTTGGAACTTTGATAATCCTTTAAAACTGAAATGATTGTTCACTTTGTATAAAAGATAATAAAAAATAAATATGTTTTCATAAATTTATAAGCACAACTGGCCTCTTTAACAAATTGGTTTGGTTATCTTGTCCCTTATGCAAATATGATTTAATATTACAAGATTTTAACAATTCCTCTACATTATTACACAATTTTTGTACATGGATGTCATTTCTATGTATTACCAATTTACTTAATATTACCATAGTAGCTAAATCATATGTTTCAAAAATATATATTATCTATGGACATAATTTAGTATTAGAAAAATATATTATTTTATTCTCAATGACTTCAAATATTCAAATTTCATTTAGATACATATTTTTTACAAACATGTGTTCAAGTTAGCTATGTACTACAATTATAATCAAATACAATGTTTAAGCAATTATCAACAAATTAAATTACAGACATTTGATTTTAGAAGTATGCAACAAAATTCTATGAATATATTAAATCATAAATGTGTGTTTTCTACATCCTTGCATGAATATGTTACAAATATTGCAAGTTTTTTCCAATGTGTGTGATTAAAAGACATTTAATACATGGAAACACATTTAACATTTTGACATTGTCATAAAAGTTTTACAAGAAAACAAAAGCAAACAAAAATTGGTAAAACAATATAGGAAGGATTTTTAAAGTAATCCAATTTGTAATTAGTTCCCCTATTACTTACAAAGTAGTATCTATTATTGTTGTATAAATTAGTTAATATTGGAAAATATTCTAGAATTAACAAACATTGACGAATTAGAGCATAGTGTGAAGTTGAAAATTTGAAAAACAATCTTTGATTTGGGGGCCAATATAATATGTCAATGCAACAACATATATTAAGAAAAATTAATAATTTCCTTGTAGACTAGATGATCCAACAAACAAACATTGTGAATCTTTTGCTTGACAAATTAAGATCATATTAATCACCAAGTTAAAAAGTTAATATACTCAACGTCCATAATGAACAATTTAATCCTTGGTCTACTAAACATATAATGAACATAGTATGCAAGCTTATGTTTAAAGGGTGAAAGTATGAATAGGGGGATTGTTTAGACTATCACACTTGTAGTTATTCTTAAAATTCATCCAAAAGTTTATGATGATTCCCATTAAAGTCTATGACAACATGAATAATTAAAAAATTGACAATGTTAATTTTGAATATGGCCTCATAATGGACTTTTGAAATGACAACACTACATTTGTCGCATAAAGAAAATGAAAGATGTGGACTCAAAAAATATGTAAAAGTAGTGACAAAATAAAATTAAAAAATAAAATATCATCAAATGAAGAATTTATTAATGAAGTGCATTGAAACTTTCCTAACATATGTATTTTAAAATTTCAAATTTTAAATGACGTGATTGTTATAAATTTTATCCTTCAAAGTCCATTTCACATTAAATTTTATAATCTTTTGCATGGATTTTTTTATCAACCACATGTTTAGGGATATTCATAAGTTGGTTTATTAATATTTATCATTTAAAACATAGGGGATATTTATAGGATTTATGGTTTCATAATTGTTAAAATTGCAAAAAAATTGTCTATGCTAAATTATGGACTCTCAAATGCCACTTTTGAGACCCCTAACCATGTTTTCACCCTAAACAACAAACACACTTATCAATATGAACCAACTTAAATATTATTATTATGCTTAAACAAGTTACTATGTTTAAATAATCATTATAGAACAAAGATTGGTGGTAATTCATTTTTTAACCATTCAAATGTTTAAATCTACATTATCCCACATTGTGCCACTAGGTAGAAATTTGTAGGGTACTAATGGTAATTACTTACTATCCTATACCAAATAATGAAACCAATTTTGGGGTTAGTTAGATGAATGGTTGGTGGTAATCCACGAATCACCTACTAGCTAATGGATTTTAAAGAAGGATTAGGATATTAAAGCACCTAATATTTTTATTGGAATGGAATGGGCCTTGTAGGGTCTTTTGAAAAAATGGATTAGGAGGAGAAGAGGACTTGGAATGGAATCATTCCTTAGAATATTCAAGATGAAATTGTTTTCTAAAAGACTTTTAATGTGTGAAGAAAATGGTATGTGATATTGGATAGCAAGGAGGAGAGTATGGAAACAAGTTGTATTTTTGCAATGGAAAAAGGATGGGGAATTTTCAATGTATTTAGTTAATTTTGAACTTTTGAAAAGTCCAAAAATAACATTCATTGACTATTTGGAGATTAAAATTTGGAGAAAAACTTTGTTCTAGGGGCCAAATATGATGAAAAAATAGATATTAATAATGTTTTATCTCATTCGATGATCCAAAAAATAGATGTTTTTAATGTTTTGTTTCAAATTCAATAGAAAACTTGATCCTAACCACCAAGTTAGAAAAGTCCAAAATTAACAATTTAGTCTAGAAATGTTATAATTTATTGATCAATGCTGGTGTTTTATTTCATTTGAAGTATGATAGAGACAAAGCAAAATGATCGAAAAAATGTTAAAGATGATATGTAGTAGCGAAAAAGGGTTTGCATATGTTGCAAATGAGAGATAGCAAGTGTTGGAGGCATGTAAACCCACTAATGACCTACATTATTCATCTTTTGAGGTACATTAATAATTACCTTCCAATCCCCTTTCATTTACTTTCTTGTTGAAACCCCTTTGCTATGGGTTTTATTAGTTGGAGAAATGGGCGAGTTTAAACAATAGGATTATTCTAAGAGGACAATGTGTCACTCTTCCTATTTAATTTCTCTTCACATAAATTACTACTTACTACATAATATTTCAATAGTTGTACTAGGGTATTAAGTTAGCAATAGTAACTCTCTTACAAGTAAAACTAATTTGAATTTGATTATCTCGACATTACCTTCACGAGGGCAATAAATTTGCCTGGGGACAACATTTTCACCCTTCTTCAACCACTCATAGATTAATTCCTTTTGCAAAGATGGAAGGTTTTGGTGGTTTAAGAACAATGACCATTTTTAAATGTAAGTTTATTTTCGAAATCAAAACATCAAGTAGTCATTTCACTTTTTGGTATGCATAAATTTTGTATTATCTTCAAAATTGATTAAGTTCAACATTTGACTGATATGAAGAAATCACACTAACAAAATAAATGCATAAGACTACAACCCAATGTATAAAGCACAATAACAAGCTTCTAGAAGATGGATGTAAATGCACTTATACCTTTGCTTTTAGAATGTAGCTTGGACTTGCCTATGGATCCCATAGTAGGCTCAGTAACCTTATGGTAGGATCCTCCACACAATTTAATGTTTATTAATAGCAAAAGAAGCAAATTGAAAACATAATTATTCTTTTTGGATCTAGTTCTTATTCAATGCCCTAATATCAAACCCTTTGGCTTTAAAGGCACATAAATCTAACTTGAGCAATGGATGATGGCAAGTCCTTATGCTACAAGTTTAAAAGTTCAACAATCATCTTTCTTTGACATGGAGTACAAGGTAAACATAATCGATTTTAATACATAATTTCAATATTCCAAAATGAAATGCAATCAATAACCCCTAATACTTTAATACTACCATTTATGCCAAATTTCAAGATCTTGTCATATCTCCTATCATTGACCCACATGTAGTTTGTCATTATGGTAACAAAAGTGAAAAAATTAGAGTAGACAATGTGTATAACCCAATAATCTTTATAAGTAGAAAGAACCTGAACAAAGGTCACACATGCGTAAGTATGAAGAACATCAAGTAGGGTTGCCTATAAATTGTCTTGACTTAAGTAGCATGTTGATTCTTGAAACCTATACCTCATGTAACAAAGTTGGAAGAGTATAGGTCCATGGTAGTCAAAAACCTAGATATTTAGACTTTAGCAAATGACCAAGGCATGGTTGGAATCCTTCATTAAAAAAAAAATCAGCTCAACCTTTTTCTTTGTTGAAATGTGTAGGAAAGGCAGCTATATTTAGGTCTTTAGCAAAAGGAATTTGTCCCACCACCATCACAACTCTTATTGTAGCAATAACAACAACAAGCCCAATTAGTACAATGGTATCAAGGTCGAGCATCCTAGAGGATTAAAATTGATGTCATCATGATTTGTTTAAGAGAAAGCCAAATAAAGCTAAGATCTTTAACAAATGTGTCATTTCAAATAATTGAAACCATGTGCCAACATAAACACATACTGACATAGCTTGATTTTGAAGCTTGAGATGTCTTAGTTCAATGACATTAGCACATGATGATGGACCATGCAAAACCTACAAATAATACATTCTTGCCACGATACTATATGGAAAAGTTAATGTAAAACACTTGCAAAAAGAGTTTCAAAATTAAAAATTGACTTGGACAATGTAATCAAACTGCATTTGGGACATCTACAACCCACCATACTACCACCATATTGGAGCTAATCATTTTAATTATCATTAGCAAAACAATCTTCAATATCTCAAATGCCATATTTTCCAAAAATCCAAAGCCAGTCAATGCAAGATATGCAAGATAATCCAAAGCCAAACAAGATTGTTCAAAATTGCCACTTCAAATAAAACATTGAAAAGTACAACGTTGATCTAATGTACTTTTCTTTTTTTTAAATTTCATAGGAGTTGCCACAGGTCCCATAAACCTAGTTTCTTGCCTAAGTAAACTAGAAGTTGGTTTAGGTATGGTTTTTCTTATTAGATTTGGTTTGAAAACATTTGATTCAACTTCATTTGAT
>Ga0209611_10002826_pt1 | contig 30405 bp, 21 predicted proteins | sample S1TSphgellanicum_3_FD_187693 | JGI IMG/M metagenome (GOLD analysis project Ga0209611, IMG submission 187693) | Host-associated microbial communities from peat moss isolated from Minnesota, USA - S1T2_Fc - Sphagnum magellanicum MG (SPAdes) (version 2) | ecosystem: Host-associated > Plants > Peat...
AGACGTGACTATCCGTGGGGGTTTTGTGGGGGAGGGGGTGGGGGGCATTTATTTGAACTTATTTTCCAAAAAATCTTTCTTATTAAAAAAAGAGAGGAAAAAAAAACAAAAGAGCCTAGAGGGCCGTGCAACCCATAATTCACTTCGGCTTTGCACCTACCTGTGATGTGATGATCAATTGACACAAGGTCAAAATGTTAATATATTTTTAAATTATTTAAATAAATTATTTAAGAAATGATTAGTTACTAAAAACTCATAATCCATGATCATATAGATTGTCCATGAAATCATTTTTATTTTTATTAATTTTAAAATATGAGATTTGATTTTCACGTATTCAAACATTAATTTTTTAACACCCATGATATCCTTCTTGATGTTGTTCATTACTTTAAGAACAATTTTTTGAAAACCTTTTTGATATCCATCAATGTTTTTCCTATGCTTCCTTATAATCCTTGGTTTAGAATATATACAGAATGTAAAATATTTTCAACCCTAGTGCTCACAATGTCCCTTATTTATTTCTTGGTGTTTTCCAACATTATATCCAACGCCTTCCATAACGTTTTAGTGCCTTCTATTTCTTGAAAAAAATTTGAATTGTGTTCAATTTTGGTGTTTTCAACATGTTTATTTGACACCCTTATTACTATTTGTTGTCATTTTGTTTTCCTCCATTTGTCCTCATCCTTGGTGTCATTTGAGTATGTTTTTATTGTTAAAAAAGTTTAGGTCATTTTCAAACTAAAACATTCTATTGATTTGAATTTTGACTAGGGATGTTAAAATTTGGAAATGTTTGCATAGTTGACATCCCATCTTAGGACCTTTCATGAACTTGGTTTAGCAACAAGCACAATGGTTTAAAAGTTCAAGTTTTTTTGAAATGATTGATCATGTCTTCACTCATTTGAAGAGATCAAAGTGAAAGGGGCAATACATTCAATTGATGTGAAAAGAAAAAACAATTAGAAGGGGGAAAAAAAAAATGTTCAACCCCCAAAGTCATTTATGAAGGTGATATTAAAAGATTGTCAAATGCCACCTCCCATTAAACATTAATAATTTTGATGTCTACACTGAGTTTATTAAATCTAACTAATTTCATAAACATAACATTGATAAAAAATAATGTAAACTTGTTGACAACTTTGATCAAATGTTTTGATGGATATCATTTTCAATGTTGATTTGAATATGTTTTTAATTTTGATTTAAAAGTGTCCATTAAAATATTACCAAAAAATAAGTTCAAACATGTTGTTCCTTTCATATGAAATAAAATGTTAGAAATTTAGAACATCAAAGACAATTTACAATCATGATGTATAGGTCGAAAACTTTAATCATAATTTTAAGTTTCATCTTTCAAAACATAAATAATGTATTAATTAATAGGTAATTAAGCTTTAAATGAAGAGATAAAACAAAAATGCACTTGAATGTGAATCATGCATTCTTAATTAACAATGTGCACAAAGGAATTTCAAAGTCTTCAAAACTTTGATGTGATACATAATGATAATAGGTTGAAAAATATGTGATTTATGATTAACATGCAATTGATTTAAACAAACTATTAAATCTTTCAATAATGTAGAAGTTGAAATCAAAAGCTAGATTTTGAACATGGGAGGATTATATATATATATATCAATGTCAATGTTAAAAAATACTTGCCCATTTCAATTTGCACCGAATTTGCAAATATTGATGAATTGTCCACAAATTAAATCACTTCTTTAAATTTCCTTTCCTTTTTTCTGTCATTTTTCTTTGCTTTCATTTTTCTTTCTTGTAAAGCTACTAGGTTAAACAAGTCATTCATCTTCCCACGCATTTAATTCAATTGATAACACAAGTCAAAAAAAGTTATAACCCTCACAACATATTCATGGGATTTAAAAAACACACATGATTTACTAGATTCATAATATTTTCAAGATTATTTAAATAATTTTGATTAATGTAATACAAGGGAATATTTTACACATGTTTATAGAATAAATAATGAATTTTGACATTTTCATGTCAAGATTTTTTTTTAAAATTCCAAAAGACCATGCATTTGTTTTCATAAAAACATTTTCTTTGAAAAAATAATTTTTTGGGTAAATAATGTAATTAGTTTCAAACATGCCAATGTATTGCAATAATATAAATTATAAATATAAAAATGACATCCATGTACAATAAATCATATGATAAACAAGATAGATGGTTTTTTTTTTCTAATAGGTCATATTTGCAAAAGGGACAAGGATCATTAGATGAATTTTACAAAACATAAAAACCAATTTATCTCATTAGATTGTGCTTATTTTATAGCAAAAATTTTATCTTTTATCCAATTTTGCAATGTCCATATAGTTCTAAAAGTACCTATTAGTTTCCCAAAAAAAAATAGATTCATAAAATAGGAAATCATTAATTTTTATATTCTAAATCTATTTAAGATTTATCATTAGCAATGACATTTGTAATGAGGACATTGCTAGTTATCTACCCATATAAATTAATGATATATCAAACTGAGTTATTAATTAATGAATTAAAAAAAACACTAACGAAAGGATCACAAATTTAATCAATCATGAATATATAGAAAGATCATTTTTATTCAATAAAATATTCATGTAAAAAAATAATTATATATTTATGATTGGAAAATTTGGATTGTCAAACATATCATTATCACAATAATTGTTAGTAACAATTAATTTTGTCACAAGACATGCACACGGTTATTTTTATTTATTTATTTATATTATGTATGCAATCATGCAACAATGATAAAATGATATTTTGTATGTTTCGTAAACACTCATAAATCCTTATTTAATTTGTTGAAGATAGATTTTAGGAAAAAAAAATGTCAAATGTGAATTTCAAACATAATATTATTCACAAATATACCTCTTCAACCATTATTTGATCAATGTTTTTTTGTATTATTGCATTTTCGAATGGTTTTATCTTTTGTTTCATTTTGGTTAAATAATTTAAGAAATATGTAGGTTTTAAATGTTAATGTTTTCTTTTTTTCTTTTGAAAGATGAATACCCATGTCATTTAAAACATGCTTTAGAGGTAATAGGTATGAATGGGTTCATTCATAGATTGTGTGTTATATAGTAATGATGTGATCTTTAAAACTCAATCAAATTATCAAAACACATATCAAAATAAAATTTAAACCAAAATAAAAGAACCATAAAAAGAACATTGAGGAAAATAACACATGTTTCTTTTTTTGGTCCATTAATTATTTCAATAATTTCTTTTCACATAATGCACAGATGTCAACATCACTTGGTGTGCAATATTTTAAGTGAGTGCAAATTACAATGAAGGAAAAAAAATATGGGCATGCCCAAATATTAAAATTTGAAAACTCATTACATGTTCATATGTTAATGACATGAAATGTTCAAATAACTTTGATAAAGATGAATTTGGGCGAAAGGGCAATGATGATATGATGCAACATGTAAAATTCAATAAATCTTTATTTACACCAAGATGAAAAGCATTGAAAAAACAAGGAAACAACAAATATCATTTGGGAGCAAAAACAAATTTTGAATGTTGAAGTGAAAGACATTAATTCATTTTTATATGAAGTTGAAATCCATTCAATGTATTTGAATTCAATTTAAAAGTTTGAATTCAATATCATGAAATCTAAATTCAATTCCAATTCAACAGTTTTGGATTAAGATTTAATTTAATTTAATTTTCATTCAATTAAAGATAAATGGTATGCAAATTGGTAAAAAATGTATTGAATATCTTCTTGTGAATATGTTGGAATGTTTTTTTAAAATACACAAATTTGAAAAGACACATTTCCATGCCTTTTCATTTGGGAATGGGTTAAACAAATTTCAATTTGGTATTATCCAATGTATAACAACTTGATGAACCTAAAGTTGCCCTACCTAAACCAGCTCCAATGAATCATTGTCAATGGAATTTTATTTTCATAGCAAAATTAAATAAAGCTTAGAGGACCATGAAACCCTTAATTCAGTTTATTTTCATATACAAAACAACTAGTAGTGTGATGAGAAACTATTGTAAGTGTAGAGTATTTGGAGTTAAATTTTTTCATTTTTTTGAAAAAAAATTATTCACCACATTCTTGTCCAAATTTTATTCTCATGTATAATTATTCCAATTTTGTATTATACAAATTTTCTTCCTTCAAAACTCATTTATGGAAGTTAATCACAAGCCTTGAATTTGTTTATAGTACAAAACTCTTAATTTAACCATTATATAACAACCAAAACAAGTATGTCAAGCCTTTTCCAAAATATTCAACCCTACATATATCCTACAAATTATTATTATTATTATTTTATCCTACAAAATTTCAAGAAACTCTTTACATAAAATCTCACATTTTTTGACAAAAACAATTCTATTATAAATTCTTACTACCACACCACTAGATGTGGGGGGAAAAAATCCTTTATATTAACCATCTCCAATTAGTGGTTTTTTTAATTTTTTTTTCCACCAAAAAAAATTGGGAGTTTTTTTTTCTTGTAAATATAACTAATTATGTTATTTCGTTGGAAATATTTAGCAAACTTTCAATTTCACAAAATTGAAAAGAGAAAAAAAAACACTTGTATCTGATGTTAGATTAATTTTAGACTTTAGTATTTTTTCATTAGTAGTCCGCAATTATTTTTTTCCTTCAACACAAATGAACTACAAACATCCTTTACATAGGTACTTTATCAACAATATTGATTTTGGAAGACAAAATAAGTGTGTTACAATTTTTATTTTTTTCTTATCTTCCTTTTATGGTGTTGATCATACATTCATGAAAAAAAACAACACAAGCCAAATAAGAAATCCAGTTATACATCAATACATAAATTGTTCTTTGTCAATTACAAACATTCAAGCTAGATGTATTGGCAATTTGAAAATCCAAATCCATGACACCTCCTTCCTTCTACACATCTTTCCCACAAAAAATGGGTTTCAAAATACAATTTTTCATAATTCATCATTAGGATGATGTACATTTTAAAAAATAGAATACTAATTATAACCACATTGAGGCCCCTTGACATAAAGATAATACATAATGTGGTTTCCATTTCAAGTGTACATGTATATGTTAAACTATGGTCCTCCATAACCTAAAACCCACAATTATGAACCTTCATTGTAAATCATAATTCACTTCAAATCATCACCAAACTAACAAATGCACTCAATAAAATAACTAAGTTCAATGGTTGTTTATTTGTCTCAAGTTTGCACATTTCGTACAAATTCCACAAGTTTTTCCAATACAACTAACTCATTAACATATAGGTTTTGCGCACTTTCAACTATTAAAAATGCTCGAACCCAAATTATTCAATTCATGGCACTTTCTTAAAAGTCTTTGGAAGACATTGCAATCACATTTTCAACACCAAGGTACCTTCATAATATGTCATTTGCACAAGCCATAAATCTTTTGTTCACCTTTTATTCACATATGTGAGCACTTTCTCAATTTGAAATAACACCTTTTGACAATTCTTTTTTTATATTTATCCACATCAATGATTAATGACTTTTCAATATGTGTTTTGTTCATAATTATCACCTCCATTAAATATTCTATTAGAGTTTTAAAAGCCTTCTAACATTATTGAGTTGAAACACATGGCACAATGTTAAATATCTCCTTAAATAAAGGTGCAAAAATTATAACATTTCTTTTGACTAATTTATCCCATCAATCCAAAAAAAATTCAAACAACCTATGAGCAATAGGAGATTTTAACAATTGGTTCCAATTTCTAAGGTTTATTGTTGTTCCTTAGTTCAGCATAACATACTTTCAAGAAAGATAATATTGCAAACTCCAAAATAACATTTTGTAGGGTTGAACATAAGTTCACTTCATGTTGTTTTTTCAATATTCTTTTTAGATGCTCCATACATGTGTTTCCCAATTCATGTTATGGATGTTTACATCATTTATGAAGACCTTCACAAAATCATCCAATTATTCTTTGAACACCACCTTCATCATCTTAACAAGTATGCTTATGGCATTTTTCACACCAAACATTTTAGACAAATAGTTCAATATTCTTAAAAACCATTATGTGTTTAGTGTTTACAAGTGTCATTTTTATTTACATAAAAATTCATTCCTTATCAAGGACATTGAATCAAATACAATTTTTAAATTATTTCCACCCATTTTCAAATAGAAGCATAAGTTATGAGTCTTAGCTATTTTTATTTATTTAATGGATAGTAATCATTGTAGAATTGGCAACCCTCATCCTTTTGTTGAAGTAGTGATAACTTGCAAACACATCAATATTCTCATACTTCATTTCACAACTTTTGAGCTTGATTTGTAAACCATGAATGTCTTTTCACCTTCTTAGATATATTTCTCCAAGTCTTTTTTGTTTTCATGTACCCTTATTTTAAAACTTCATCCTTGGAAATTTCTTTCAACTTATCCAATGTTTAAAAGTTTGAATTAGCTTTTCACTTGCTTATTTTGTTTGCCAATTTTCTTAACAAAAATTGTTGGTGTGCAATTCTTCTTCCATTTTCATTACCAATTAACCTAGTTAGAACTATCATCACCTTCTTAATCTTTGGTAATTGAATCCCATCAAATTATCTTTTCATCTTTAATTCATTATAAACATGAGTTATTTTCATGTTTTATTTGTCATTTATTGTTCAAGGTTTTCATTTTCAAAGAATCCAACATTTTTGAGGTCTAGTAGGACATTAGACATATCCTAAGGTGATTATCTTTCATCTAAACAATTAATTTTCTCCTTTAAGCTTTTATCTAATTTTCTTTCTTATTGTTCCTTTGGTTCTTTTTCATGCTCATTTAGTTTAAGAATCACATATTGTCACCTTAATGGTTTTTCCATTGCTACTTCCCTTGGTTCTCATTTTTTTCTTTGTAAATTTTTTTTCCAACTTGTTTTCCATGCATCTAGTATCAATAGTTTGATGTATATTCCAAGCCCCTTCTAGATTTAAATCATTCCCCTTTCAACCTTGATTAAAATTTTTAACCTTAAGAACATATCATAAGTATCCATGTCCACATTAAAAAATAATAATCTTACATTTCCCCTCTTCAACTTTCACATCCAATCCATCAATTGTTGCTATTGCTTCAATCATTGTTCCATAAGTAGTTTTGTAAGATTCAAAGCTTATAACAAAATGCATTGGACCTAACTTTTCTATGTCATATTAATTAACATGATGGATATGGCAAAATTCTTATGTCTACCAATATTTTCATTTAGGTCATTTATAATTTCCACTTTAAGCAAAGTTTTACCATTTAAACCTAAGTTGCCCCCACATCACCCTTCACATAATGTAGGGTGTGGTCATACATATTTGTGTTTAATTATTTTTTTGTTATTCCTGCTAGTTATTTTCATTTGGATGTGACCAAGATACTTTTATTTTATTAAATCATCATGATAATTTCCATGGGTATTTGGTCTTTCTTTTGATAAATTACATCAACATCTATTTGGGATGTCTCTTTGAGTTTCCTACTTTTAAAAAAATTCCCAGCATTCACCTTTTGAGCTCTTTCAATAGCTTCTATAATTCTTGTTTCAACACTACTTTCTCCTTTCCACACCACATTCATCACAACAATTTTCTTTGGCAAGCTTGCTTGCATGCAATGATGTATTTGCGCCCTTTTTTTTGCATTGACCCAAGGCTATTTTTTCATCATGTACCAACACTTTAATATAATTTGTAAATGAAAGTGGAACTTTTAATTTTTGGGGGTTTCTTCTAGCACCATTCCTTGGAATAACCCGACACCACATAATCCATCCTTCAAATTCACATGCTTTTGTGTAATGATGTATTAAAGCCTCCATGTCTTTTGATCAATTAAGTTTCCTAGGAATTATATATGGTCTCAAAATCTTAAAACAACCCAATTATCTCAATTTCAAGAGTGGGATTTCAAAAGTTTCAAGAATTTGTCATTTCAACAAAGGACCTATTGGGACAACTAAAAATAATTATAAAGAAAGTCATTCTAGTAATATTTTAAAGAAGTCTAATCCATGATGAGTTTACAATAAACTTCAATGGTGTTTACATTTATATACTAGACTTTTGTTTCATTCATTTTGTATAAACTTAAGGGTTCCCATGAATTAGTATGTTTTTTGAGCATCTTGACACTCTTAATATTTGAACCTATTGGTGAAGAGTTAAAATGTGCATAAAACTTGAAAATTTTCACTAGAAATTCATATCAAAAAATCATTTTTGTGAGCTTCTAGTGGCACTTGATTTAGTTCATGTAACTTAAACAATCATCCATCTGAATATCAAAGATTAGAATAATAATCCCAATCAATATGTGGCAAATGTGAAAGGGCTTGACCGCTTAAGCTTAATGATTTCTTTTGTGACAAATTTTCACCATTTTGCACAAATTCCTTGTTTTTTTGAAAAAACAAGAAAAAAACTATAAAAAATTAAACAAATTACAAAAAAAGGCCACTAATGTTTACAATATGAAAAGGTGCTCAAGATTTTATACTTTCATATTTTGAATATTGCCAAAATTGGCTATATATATTTATGGATTATTTGCCACTTGAGCAACATCACAACATTGAAAAAAAATCATTTCTTGAGCCAGCTCCATATTGAACACACCATGTTTTGCTCTTTTAAAATTGATGAGCATTCCATTTAATGCTCTTATAAACATTTTGCTTTCCTCATTTTTTTACACAATTATTTGAAAGACATTAAAAAAAACTCCCTCAACATTGCTTCCACCTTTATTACCACCATTTCTAGTTCTTTTATGTTTGCATATATGTTCACATCAGACACAAGTTTTTGATTTGTGACCTTAACTAAAATAGAAATCATTTCTTTTGTTTTACATTATAAGATTTCTTTTTAAATTATCATTTTTAAGCGTTCAAAATATGTCTTGTTGCTTGGGATTTGTTTTATAACTTTTGTTTTAGATTTGCATGTTCATCAATTCATATTTCTTTTCAATTAGTGCTTGGAAAACATTGCAATCAACAAGAAGGAGGTTTTTAAAACTAAAGTATTTTTCCTTTTGAACATATTTGGATTTACCACTTTAAATAACTTGTTTGTGTTTGAATGCCTGTTGCATTTGCTACCATTTCCTCGTGTTTTAATCCAATCAACTACACCTTTGTATTCTTCTCATGAAAAAATTCAGCCATCCCTTTTGGGTTAATCATCTTGTCCCTTCTTTTGGTCTATTGCCCATTATGATATATTTTGCCATGGTTTAGAAATCCCCAAATCAATATTCCTTCCAATTTTGTTTCAATTTCTTAAAACAACAATTTATGTTATCTCGTTATTGTTTTCTTTTAGTGATTTTTCTTTAAGAGCCTCAATATCCTAGATATGCAAAACAAGAATCAGAATTAACACTGTTAATTGGAGTCCAATGTATTCTACTATAGATATGAATGTCACTACTATTAGTAGTATGTATTTATATACATAATTGGGCCAAATAGTTAGAATTGGAATAGTTTTGTGATTTGTAGTTGTGGAGCTCTTTCCATTTGCCCTGACATTTCCCACCATTAACACCACTTCCACATTTGTGAAAATTCATTGTGAATTATTTGTTCTACCAGATCATTATATACTTTGTTTTTTTTCAAATCAACACCTATGATGACAAAACAATAATGATCATAGAATCATTAGCTTTAGATATCAATCTTGTTAATGTTTTACTCCATCAAATCCTTAGCACATCATTTTTTAAGCTTTTGAACTCCTATTCTTTTCTTCATATGTTGGGATGTGAATGTGGTTGGTATCCCTTGGTAATTAATTGTGAACTACATACTTGTTTTAAGATTGCATGCAATTTCCAAAGATTTGAAGACCATTGTTCCAATACCAAAATGAAAAAGGGAATAAAAAAGCTTATTGTGTACTTTTATGAAAATGATGTTATAATTATTTCATAGTTTGAATGTGAAATATTCATATTGAGTGGTTAGTTTTAATTTAGTTTAGTTTAAATTCTAGACATTCTAGGAAAGACCTTATTCACGGTGAACCCATAAATATAATATTTGTAAGATCATATCTTTGTGAAGGAAGAACTTAATATTAATGTTTTGTAAGACAACTAAGGTAAGTTGGTTGTATTTATAGTTTATCATATGGCTTTTACCTTGAATTTTCTAATTAATCCTAATTTCAATCAATTGTGAGTATTTTGTTTATTATGAAGTGTTCCAATTATAGTTTTTAAAATGATAAAATCTCTTAGATTTACTATCTAATTTAAGCATTAAAATTGCTATATATATTACTTGTTTCAAGTTCATATGGTTTCAAAAAAAACTCCACAATTTCACTTTCTCAATTGTTCAGAAGGACTCCAACCCCAAGTACTAATAAAAGCTCAACTACTTCCTTTAAAAAGCTTCAAAAACACTTGCAACCAGTTTTTTCAATAGCAAGGTACCTACTCATGTTGTCTTCATTTGTTTGGCATTGCCTTCAAGATAACAAGATCAAAACTCTAGTCGTCAACACCCTCCTTGCTTGTCAAGGACATCCATGCAATTGCCCTTTTCTCATTTCTCCAAACCCTAGCTAGAATTTCATCATTTATGGATGAGATTATTTTTTATCATTCCACATTCTTCTGTAGAAAGCCAAAACATTTGGTGAAAAGTAAAATATGTGGGCCATTTTGTGGTAGGGTCCTTTTTTTTTTTTCCTTATTAGCTAACAAGGTCGGTGGTATTTGCCTACTCCTTATTTAGGTAATACTTACCACCTATTCTATAAAGGCAGTCTAAACTCTACTTATTATAAAAAAGCAAGGAAGAATTCGACTTGATACAAGTGGACATGGTTGGAGGGTAGGATGGAATGGTGGTCCATGTTCCAATTCATGAAATAACCAAAACAAACAAATCAAACAAAAGAATCTAAACCCCACTTCCCTCAGAAAGCCATTTTCCTTTGAGGAAATGACTTAGTCCATCCCTTCATTTGTGATAATAGTTTTTTAATTCAGGAACAAATTATTTGAGATATAGTGCCATAGAATTTGCCTAGAAAAAAAACCTAGAATATTATAACTGCCTATAATTTAGCTTAGATTTGTACTCCAATCTTGTTGAAATGAGCTACTACCAGCACACAAAATCATTTTCTGCCATCATAAATGCCACAAGCAAGAAATTGTAGACCAAACTCCAGAAATTTTAGAAAAAGGAGCTAGACTACTCAAATTGAAAGGCATATACATAAATACAAAATGAGCAACAGAGAGAAGCAAAAGGGGACAAAAGAAGAAGAAGAAGAAATCAAGCAAGAAGAGTACCAACTAAAGCAGAGCTCAACAACTACCAACCACCACCAACAAGAAATTAACTGAAGAGATAAGGCAATCTACAGAAATTGAAGACTAGAGACTAGAGGTACAGAAGACTGTTCATGTCTCATCACCCCCAAAAGAACAACTCCTGAAATGGAGATCTAATAATTTGTCAAAACACCCAACAACTTGGTATGAAAATATCTTCTTCGTACATATACAACAAACAACAAGTTTGCTTTGAAAAAAATTGCACATACTTAATTAATTAGTTTCATGTGGGACATATTGACAACACGCCCATCCATGTCTGAACTGCTCTAAATTGTAGAATGCCAGTTTCCTCAGATGGGGGGGGGGAAGGGTGTTTCTATAGATACCTTATGGTGTAAGTAACTTCCCCAGAGCCAATACCAGTTAACTTCATCGTGTGGGAACCCAGGCTGGTTAGGCACCAAGGTGCCTAGTAATTAATTAGTTAATTAATTTTTTGTGAGTTATGTTGGAGAGTAAAAATAAATAGTAATCGACAATTCGGCATTACACTAAATAAATAATGCAGCTAGGCTATTGTGGTTGAGATCTTGATTCAGGTTTTTGGCCTGGCAGGCACGTATTTTTTAGAATTTTCAGCAATTCCAAAAACTTATTATTATAGTGCCTAACTAGCCTCTTAGGTTACCAGGGTAGTAGTAGTGCCCAAGGCATCTGTGAAGTTGCTGCAAAGGCAGAAACCACGGGTGGGGGATTCAGGAAGGAAGGTCATTTATCTCAAAGAAAATGGGACACAAATCCCAGGGAAAAGGTTAGGGGGGCGGGGGGGTGGGAAGAAACTTGAGGCAGAAACGCGGGTAGGTAATTATTAATCTACTAACTGCTCAGTAATAGCCCATGTTGTACACCCTCACAGATTCCCGAGCAACTCATTTAATGAATGGCTGGCGTTTAGGGCATGCTGACCGAGACCCAGTAGGATTGGGCAGTGCCGAAAATAAACAAAAGCCTAGAAAGAGAAAACAGGAAAAGGGAAAGAAGAGGGGACTGGACTGGAGGGAAGGGGGTGTCACGTCTGGCAGGAGGCCGGTCGGTCGGTCAGAATGACCGGTCACACCGGTCTCCTGCCCCCCTCCACTCCACCCCACGCCCCCCCCCCCTTCAGAAAGGCCCCTTTGAATGTGGGTACTCATTTTTTCGCTTCACGAACTTCCGCTTAGACTCCCCTCCGTCCACCCCGCCGCGCTGCAGCGCACCACCGGTGTCTGTCTGCGTGCCTGCCTGCTTTTGCCGTCGCTGCTGGTCGTAGGGAGAGTTTTTTTTGGGTATAGTATACTAGAACTTGCCGCAGCACTAGTGGCAGCAACCCGGTTTAATACATTCTCGTAGTGTATGTAGACTTTTGTTGTTTTGGTTGTTGTGTAGTGGACTTTGGTGGTTCATGGGCGGTATGAGTAGCCGTAGTATACCATACCAGACAAAGTAGTGAGAGGCTGGGCTGGTCTGGTCTGGCTGACTTTTTGTGGTGGACACTGGAAGTGTTTTGGGGGCTTGCTGGCTGTCTGGCTTGTCTTGGCTGTTGATTGAATCTGTGAAAACAGTTGTTGTTTCTCTCCTCCACCATACCCGATTTTGTGCTTTTGTGGTATACCCAGTTTAGGAAGAACCTCCGCAAAAAGCTCCCTAGTAGCCAGGAAACTAGCTGACTGACTGATTACCTGCGCGACACTGCTAGTGTTAATCGTCGGGAGAAGCTAGCTAGCTAGAGAAACCAACCAACCTTGAACAAACCAAACAAGATCCCAACCAACCAACAGCGGCAGCTCCTCCTCCTGCTGCTGCTGCTCTCTCTTTGTTGGGAAGTTTGGTGTGAGTTTTATAACATGGAGATTTGAGTGCGAAACGAAAGGGTTGTTATTTAAGCTGGGGTTGCGGATCCTGTAGCAGCTGCAGCTTGCGTGTATTGTGGAAGTTGAAAGGAGCAAATCTGTGAGGGGGAGTCAAAGGGATCCGGGAGGGTTTTTTTTTGGGTCCCTGCTGGGTTCAAGTGTTGAGAAAGTTCTAGGGGAGAAGAAGGTTGGGTTGGAACTTGGTTGGTGGGTGGGTGGGTGGGTGGGTGAAAATAGTATTTATTGGAGTGTGAGGTTTGATCATGCTGCTGTAACTCGGGTGAAGGAAAGGGCTACTACTTGCTTGTTGTTATAGAGCGATCAGAAAGGGTAAGGTTTCGGTTAAGCTGCAGTGGGTTGTGGGAGGGAGGAATAATATTGTTGTTGTTGTTGTTGTTGTTGTTGTTTTTGGTGGTGGTGGTGGTGTGTAAGCATTAACTTTTATTAAAAAAAGTTGTGGAAGGTTCAGAGGAAGCGAGTGCCTGGAGGGACAGACAGAGTGACGACACATTCAGGCTTTTGTGTTTTTCTGTTTTTGGGTCCCAACCGCCTCGCCAACAACACTAGCAGTTTGGTACCAGCTTTCACAACAGTGAGAAATATTGGTGGACGGAAAACAAGGGTGAAATCAGCAGAGACGAGACTAGAACTGCAGGAGCTGGATTATGCCGCGCACTAGTTAGTCGCTGCCAAGCTGATCTCCAGTCTCGAGGTCGAGCCGGACGTGGAAGACTGTTTTGTGGGTGGACTCTTTTGTCTGTTCAGTGTCCTGGCCCACTCTATGCAACCCATCATCTGCATTGTTGCCTGCAGGATTGCACCTTTCTTCTTCCTCTTCCCTTCGAACAAACTGTGTCTCTATACGACGACCCCGGGGTGGGTGGACTTTCTCCTCTGAAGCAGTGGTGATCACGGGGCTGAGATATTCAGTCGTTCGGAGAACTTTGAAGGCGGATGATGAAGGTACGACGTGACTGAAGTTCAGGTTGTTGTTGCAGGAGAATTCATCGCATCGCCCAGCAGGCAGCTGCAATGCTTGAGATGAGGTGAATTCAGAAAGAAACCAAGTATCGAGCAGCAATCTGTAAGTTTGATCGTCGACTGAGGAATACATACTCCAGAGTCTCCTCCTCCTCCTGGTGCAAGGGGAAAGGCCTGCACGGTCCGACGAGGAAGCTTTGGTAATGGTGTTGAGCTTCTTCTTCTTCTTCTTCACAAGTTTTTGAACCTCAACAACAACAACAAGAGGGGCTGGCCAGCAATGCTCTTTTTCACGCTCAGAGCAGTAACTACAGATTTCACATGCCCCGACTTTTGCTATGGATCTGAGCTCTAATGCGACTGACATCCCACCACCAACAGCACCTCTCCATGACTCCTCCACCAAGCTTAAGATGTTGAACAGTAGTGGGAACAACGGTACAACAACAATAACAACAACAACACCAATGGACGATATCCGAGCCTTAGAGATTGCAGCAGTGAACAAGACCTTGAGCTCTCAGGGAAACAACAACAGGAAGGACAAGAAGGGCACCAGGTACAGAGAATGTCAGAAGAATCATGCTGCCAGTTTAGGAAACCATGCTGTAGATGGGTGTGGGGAATTCATGCCTTTGGGGGACGAAGGCTCACCTGATGCTCTCAAATGTGCAGCTTGTGGCTGCCATAGAAACTTCCATAGAAGAGAAGTTGAGGGAGAGATTACATGTGACTGTCACAAGAAGCTGGATCCAAAGAAGAGAGGAGCCTTTGTGCAAGGTGGGCTTGCTCAAGGGACACCAATCTCAGCTGTGGCAAACCCAATGGCTTACCCTTCTGTGGCCCAGTTTCAGGGCAAACCCATAGCTCCCATCATGATGGCAATGAGCGCAGGAGCCACAGATTCTGATGAACATGAAGGTGGTGGCATTGGAGGAAGCTCACCTTCAACCATGAAGAAAAGGTTCAGGACTAAATTCACAACAGAACAGAAGGAAGAGATGTGCAACTTTGCTGAAAAGCTCGGCTGGAAAATGCAAAAGCACGATGAGGCAGCAGTTCAAGAATTTTGTGCGAATGTTGGAGTCAAGCGACATGTCCTCAAGGTTTGGATGCACAACAACAAACACACCATGGCCAAGAAAGACTGAGTACTTCTAGTTCTAATTTTTCTGTGGTGCCAGGCCTAGTCCAGGTTTGGATGCATGTTATATCAAGACAGCACGCACACACCAAGCAGCCAAGAAAATTAGTATTGTTTCCCTCATGTAGAGGAGGTGGGTGTGTGCCAGGGTCCTCAAAAATTTCCATTCCTTTTGATCTCTTTCTCATTTACAGAAATCGTTGCACTTGACCCTGACAAAAAGATTGAATAATTAAAATCAAAATAAGCCAGTCTGCAGTTGCTACCCCTCCTGTTCTCTCTCTTCTTTGATTCTAGAATGCACATTTTACTGATTAGGCTAATTCTGTGTCAGGGATCAGGAACTATTGAAGTTGTGGTTGTTGTGATAGGATAGAAAACAGGAAAGGGAACTTTGGACCTGAGATTAGGTTAGGTAGATTAGTTGAGAGCTGTGAGGAACATGGGTGACATGGTAAAAGACTAGGTTAGCCAGGTTACTTGAGACTTGACAAGTTTGAAGATAGACCGTCTTTGGGACAAGTTGGTGATGTGATTACAAAGGACAAGTCTGACTGAGTTGGTAATTTTAGGTCCCCTTTCAGAGTGAGGTTGATATGCTCATATGACGGATTAGTGATACCATGATCACTGTGAGATTCAAGCTTTTAGTGGAATTGATTTCATGATAGGATTTAGGCTGCTCATGTCTTTCTGTTTATTCATTGCATAGTGTGCACTACCTGTAATGGCAGAAGGACCTCTTTCTGCTTTGGATAGCTGGCACAATTGGCAGCTTACAAAAGACCATCAGCTTTTGATTTTCTGTAAAATATGTTGCTGCCCAATTTATGAGTTCGTCTCCAGATTTAAGGATGTGTAATCTAGCCTAGACTATGAGAAATAATTGAACAGCTGTTGTAGTAACCTTGTCTTTATAGTTAGCCAGTGTATATTGTGCAAATGTTGTTTGTGGAGTCATGATGAGATATCACATAATTGAGGTTTTGCACAAGATACTAGCTTGTAGAATGATTTTCAGCTTTTTGAATGTCTGGAGCTAAACTGTGTGCCTTTCTGTTTTTGTGCTTCTGTTGAGTCATTGAACACTTTGTGGAGCCACATTGAACTGAAGGTCTGATTTTTCAAATCGAGTTGTGGACTGTTTTGGGACCCTTTTTGTATTTCCTTTTGTTTTCGTGTGCTACAAATCTGTAGCAGCCAAGCTTTTGGAGTGTGTTCTCTCAAGACAAACTGGAGGACCTTAGTGTGGAACATAGTTTTTCCCTCCTTGTACATGACCCTTGTAGATGGGTCTCTTAAGTCCAGGAGGTCATTGAGATGTGCTCAAATGGCCTATCTACATAGTGGGATGACAATCTTTCATCCTACAAGTTTATACAAGCTTAAGTTGTAAAGAATTACAATTCCTTATTCTTTTCTCATGTGTTTATCTATCTCCAATTATGGATCTTTTGAACACCTGTTTACAGTGATCATTGTGCTGATGCAAACTCTCATTCTGCATTTTTTTTGAGTCCTGGACATGAAAAATGTTTGCTGGTGATGGTTCCAAACATTGTAATTTCATCTTGCTGGAGCAGGATGTTCTCTCAGCACTCAAAAGTCAATTAGTGTCTTTGTGGAGTTCTGAACTACAGCTGGTCCGGATTCTTTATTAGACCAACAACCACAGACTCCTAGCAGCTGTCTTCTTCTTCATCCAAGAAGTCTGGATTCTTGAGAGCACATAAGTAATTTTATGACCCACTTTGGATGGTAATCCAGTGTCCTTGTGACAGAAACATTTTGTGCTGCTTGTGACTTATGATCACCTGCACTCTAGACTGTAGACCTATGTCTCTTTACAGCATTAATGTTCAAATCTTCCAGCCCGGAACTTGAGTCTGAAATTGGAGGAAAAAAAAATGAAGATTCCTTTATCTTGCACAAGATTTTAACTTTTATCATTTTCCAACACTCAAGTAACTCCGAGAGGCCTGGTTATAACTAACTAATGAATAGAACTCATGAGATCTTGCGTCAATTAACTTGCCCTCTGTGTATAAGTTAACAAAATGGATTCAAATGGACTGCACTGCACTGCACTGGCCGCACTTGACAGATTTTGGGGGAGGTTTTTAATTGAACCCATCTGATCAAAACACAGACAGTTAAGTTAAATTAACGCATGGGACGCCCAACCTGACTACGCACTCTTACAGGCAACTAACTCATCAGAGGTTACCTCCTCTTCTTTAGCCACCACGAAAGAAGGGAATCATTTATGCGGTTGTTTTTAACCCTCTGTTCACACCGTGTTCTGAGAATTTGTTACACAGACCATAGGAAAACTGTGCACTCTGTTTTCAAGGCCTATTACATATAAATTTTTTTGTCATAAAATTTCTGCAAGAAAAGGATTAGATCCCCTCCCTCCTGTGTGAGCCTTGGAAGTTTCCTTCTGTTCCACCTTGGAAGAAGAATCTACCTATCGGAACAAGTGGCTGCTTGGTTTAAGAAAGTTTCAGCTGGGGGGGGGACCCTGTAATAAGTATCAAATTTTTATCGTCTTGTGCCTCAAATGGGTCCTCTTTAGGGAAAGGTAATGTGGGGTTGGGGTTGTAAGGATGGATTTGCGCAAGGTATGATTTTGTAAACGCATAAAATTTGTCCATACTTTGTTCTCAAATTCAGGAATAGTATGACAATGCAATTAAGGGGAATCACTCTTGTGCCCATGTATTTCATTGGATGGACTGGAATGTTATTATCTACATAGTACATCACTTCCACCCCATTTCAACTTTCACTTGTAAAAAAATTATATATATAAAAAAATTATTATTACAGTCTCTATAAAGGTTCCATATTTTACCCTCTGAAACAATTGAGAACAAAAACCTGTGGGCGATTTTTTGACAAAGAAAAAATAAAATTGTTTTCCTTTTCCTTTTCTAGGTTTCTCCCAAAACAATTTGCAAAATAGTGAAAATTTGTCTCCCAAAAAACTCAGGGGGGACAAACACCTTCAAAATGCCCCCAGGAAAACAGTGTCCTTTTTGAGCCCATTGAAAGCTTACAGAGCCTCCAACCAACATGCACTACTCACATGTTTAGAGATGGGTGGGAGGTGAAAAAGGTCAACTTCTTTTTTTCCCATTGTCATTTTGAAGCCACTGAAGTATAAGGAACAACTTGCAAGGAGGGGCCACCTTTCTGAAATAATAATAATTACCATGATGCTATTTGAGGACACATTATTGTTTTTACTGGTCTATCTCAAAAGTTACACAAGTATCCTGTGAACCAATCAAAGTAAGAACCCATGGTGATAAGGCTTAAGTGTGGAGGGGTCTGGAATCATCATTAGGTCTCAAAGCTGGGCATAGTACCTATTATATACTTTGCAATAAGATGACCAGACATTTCTGGCTCCCAGTTGCATAATATTCCAAATACACCTCAAGCCCTGGAGAAGTTAATTTTTTAATTGTAAAATTTGAAAAGGTTACTCTAGCAGTTCTTTTTTTCAAATTTCTTGATATCAAAATTTTGACAAAAAAATTTCAAAAAATTAGAGGAAAGTAGTCAAATTTACACTAGACTTTGTCCAAAATTTATCCCAGCTTTATCATTGAAACAAGGACAAAATTTAGGGGAAAAATAAAGTCACTGGTGCTGGTGGTTCATAAAAAGTTAAGTTTTTATAGAAAGGAGCTGGAGCTGGTACATCCTCATCATGTGGTAAGTAGATAACTGGCAAAATGTTTCTTTTTTCTTTCCAATTTTGTGATATCAAGAATTTGGCAAAATTGTTTGCAAAATTTTAGTCAAACTTACACATGATTTTTTTAAAAATCCAATATTATGGAAAAAAACCCCAACTTTATTGTTGAAAAAAGGACAAAATTCTGGGGGAAAAAATCACTGGTGCTGGTGGTCGATAAAAAGAAGTATTTATAGAAAGGAGCTTGTGCCAGTACATCCGTATCATGTGGTAAGTAGATAACCGATGAAAGGTTAAAGTTGTTTGCAGCTGGCTACTGAAGAGTATGTATGGTACCTGTATTGCCATATTGTGCTCGGGCATTGCATAGTCACATATACACATCCTTGTTTTGTGCTACTAGTAATGGGTTTAGGTCCTAGGTTCATGTTTTTTCCTCTTAGGGCTCCCCATTGTGTGTTCTGCACTTTCAGGTGTGGTCTTTTGTTTGACTTTGGTCCTTTCTTATATTCTTCTCTTGTTCCCTTGCGGGGTGTTTTTCAATTATTTATTTATCTAGATGCTATATATGGTACAGTGCACAGAAACAAAGTCTCCCCTCCCTCCCTCTTTTTCTCTCAACATCAACACATCAAAGTTCCCTACTTCTTACCAAGTCCTCCCTGTTCAAGTGCTCAAGCGTTTGTTGTGGCCTTCATGTTACTGACAACTTACTGATCCATAGCTGAAGGCATGCACTAAGTTACTCAGCATAAAGGTTTAGTTACTTATTAGTAAACCTCGTCAATGGATAATTTATACATTATTTGTAGTCTTAAGAAGAGTCTTGAACCTACATTATCACTTATGCTCCCATAGAAGTCTAACCAAATAGTGGGTTAGAACCCAACCCAACTAATAACCATGCTAAACCACAGTCAGATCTATCTACTTACATCTGAACGTGTGGAGTGCATGGGGGAGGAGGAGGGGATATGGGGTGTAGGGGTGATTGTTTGGGAGTGTCCAGACTCAAGCTGAGGTGTTGCAGAGTTCCTTTGCTTTGCTTTGCTACAAATTGAGAGGTTGCAGATGGGGTGATGGGGCCCAATGGATGGATGGTGGGAATTAGGAGCACATCCATTGGATGAGAAGGGTGTCAGGATTATTCAGGAACGTGAATTATTGGCCATCAGTGACCAACCCTCCTTTTAGTGAAGTGGGAGTGATATGTATATAGAATATATAGATAGATACTACACACACACATATATACATGTGTGTAAGTAGTACTCTAGTTCCCAGTTCTGCTTGGTTGGCTGGGCAGAACTAACTGGCCACCTAGTTAAGTTACCTACTGGTGTCCCAACTCTTTCTCATATCTGACCCTTCTAACTCCACTTGCGTCATTTGGGCCACCAAAACCCATGGGGTCAACTACAACCATCATACTTTCTCATGCAGTTTTAGATCAGCTATCACTAGCCTACCTATTCCAGGAAGGGGAGGGGGTAAGAAAAAGTGTTTTTTTTTTTTTTTGGGGTTTATGACAAAATTCCCCCCAAAATGTAATTTAAAAAGAATATTCTGCCATAATATTCCCATTTTTAGTGGGGAAAAATCTCGAAATTCCAAAAAATAAAATAAAAATTCAGCATATGTGAACTCTCTGATTCTAGTTAACTAGCATTTTTAAAACTAGTTTTTAAAAATAATTAGACAGGTTCTAAAAATCTGTTGCCATTTGTTGCTAAATCCCTCTTGGGATGCTAGCCAATGACACAACACCAGAAAATTGAGAAAATTAAAAAATCACCGGTTTAGCTATAGTATGTACATTGATGAAATTAAACCTTTTTTTTTTCAATTTGCAATTTCACCAAAACATAATATTTAAGCTTGTAATTCTTTCTAGTTAGTAAATATCCCTCACAAAATAATTTACTCTCTCTGGCTGTAAGATTTTGGGGGAAATTGTTATGTGAAGGAAAAAGGGGCGCCGGAGGTGGCGCTGTGTCACATGCTTAGTTTAAAAAAAACTGATTGTGCCTGTTTCACCAGATTCAGTGCAATTAATGATCCTTGCAAAAGTGGCAGGATGAGTAACCAAGATGAACTATTTATTTATCATCTAGCCCAGTGCAGAAGGGAAGTGGGCTATGGGACCGACCATGGAGTGATTGATGATCACTGATCAGCTATGTTAACTTACAAGCTGCAGGTATGGCATGTGTACAGTTGTGGGCGAGGACAACACATCTCCCTCCTTGGACTGGTTGAATCCAGCAGGAGGAATACAACCTTGTAAGAAGAGCCATTTGGGAGTGGGCTACTTACTGTGGATGGTGATTTTGATTTGTTGACCTTTCTTCGTGTAAAGTAACCTAGCTTTTTTTTTCCTTTTGTCTTTTTTTTCCTGTTCTGTGATGTAACCAAGGGGTGTGTCACACCATGGCCTTGCCATTTACATTAAAAAGTATATATCTTAAGTCAAAAGAAGAATTATAGAAACTCAAATATTTCTCCATGCAAAAATATAATCTTCAAAACATCCTCTAAAAGAAACCAACATCCTTCAAGATATAATCATAACTCTGTAACTAATCTCAAGTTTCCACACAAGCCAAAATATCATCTTTCAAAACTCCTCATATAAAAATAGACCTATTATTCTTACCTAGGGGCCAAAATCCCTTAAGCTACTATACTCTATAATGAAATCTAAACTCAATATCCTTGCCTTGCTAGGCAAGGCCAACAAATGTGATGATCATCAATCAGAAGATATAGCCAAATTTGTATATAAACAAGATATGAAGGTGAAATACTTTATGCCTTCTGTATTTTTGGCTACGTATTGGAATATAAACCACAATTTTTTTCCTGAAATCTGGTAATTACTAAAACCCCCCACCCAAAAGCCTTTTTTGTTTTGTTTTATTTTATGTTTTAATGTAGCTAGGTAACACAGTGGTACAAACACTGGTACCAAGGCCAACTGATGGATGGTAATTTTACTCCTCATTTGTCATCATGATTTGGGTTTTTCTAAAGCTATATATATTGTGGTTTCTCCCCCCCCCTCTTTATCTTTCTTTGGTATTTTTATGTTGTAGGATAATTGCATTGTGGGAACCACCATATGAGGGGCTGCTACTAAAACATGATACTTACACTTACCTGGGTAGTTTCATAGGTAGTGTGAGGTGGAAGTAGGAGGGTTTCCAGGATAGGTTACCAAGGTATAACCTTGGTTTGGTAACTCAGGTGTCATCCATAACAGGATTCCAATGAATGGGTGCACTGAGGGTGCTAGGTCACATAAGCTAACCCCGTCCTCCTTATGAACAGGTAGGTTCAGTGACAAATAGCTGACACAACCTCATGAGACAGAGAAAGAGGGTTGGAGTACTTCTTTCTACTTAAGATCATTTACTTTAGGTAGTAGTGAATGGGAAGTATTTCTTTTACTTAAGATCGTTTCTTTTATGTAGTAGCCAATTGGGAACGTTGGAGAACACCCAGCAGCGAGAACCCAACAGTTTTTTGGAAATTAAAATAAAATTATTTATTCATCAGAACTCAAAGAAATTACAATCATAACAACTAAAAGTTAGCTTCTAATGCATCACAGGTTGGGCTGGAGGGATGTCTGTTGGAGTGCAAGAAATGAATTTGACAAGATCATTGGTACCCAATAAACTCTTTTGAAGTCTTCAAACTCATCAGTGATTACAAAGTGTGAGACTGGACAACGTATGCACTGGTATGCAATACTAGGTGTGGTGATGACAAATTAATTAGGCACTCCTAAATGAGAGTGTTTTGGCCATATTACTCTGTACCCCCAAAGCTGGCTGATGATCATCACCATATCAAATGATGGTCTTTACAAAGGGATCACAATTATAGGGAAGCAATCCCTTTGTAAAGCAATTATAGGGATCACAATTATAATGGTCTTTATAAAGGGATTGCTTTTTAAAGGGAATTACGATCACCTTCCTAATGTCATGCCAGAAGGGGAGGGGGGACCTGGTCCTGCATGTCCAGTCAGAGAGAGAAAGGGCGGGGGGTGGAATCACTCAAACAGCAAAACAGGTTCAAATTTGGTCCCTATGACCATCATTTTCACCTAGAGTTTGAAGGGGTGCAGTTAAAAGGAGAAGCTGTTAAAAGGCCTATACCGACTTGCCAACTTGGAGAGCTGATTTGTGTGCCAAATAGGTAATCCAATCCCCCCTAGATGATGGAGTCTGAATTTTCAGAACAATAATGAACACCCATGTGCTCATAATCATCAGAAAGGAAGCCACATCAAATTCTTTTTGTCTAAAGGGCTGGCAGAGCTAGCTGCTTACTTACTTTCACAGGCCCTCTCTCTGCCATCTGGCGAGTGCTCCCCCATCACTAAATTCAATGCTAATTTGGTCATCATCAAGTAGCTAAATGCATCCTACTAAAAATGGGACTAAACTTGTGTGAGAGCCCCTGATGACCAGCAATTAGCATGGCTTTTTCCAAGGCATTTTTTGTCTGACATATTTTTATTATACAAACCCAAATTTTGTAGCTCTCAAGTTCTAAGGAAAAACACATATGACTTGATTGATACTTCCACAACAGTGTCAGATGTACACACACACACACACACACACATCGGAACTCTCTCATATCATACTTTTACATGCCCACCTGCGTTTCTTGGAGTCCACCAGACAGTAATAATAGACGTGGAAGGTAGCTGTCTGTGAGCAAAGCATGAGGCCAGCATCTGATAACTTAATTATCAATTTGCTGCATGTGCTCCAACCCCGGGTCCGGGGACCAAAAAACAAGTTTAGTAGGTATCAATGAGTGTTGGTCTGGTGTTATAGCCAAAAGAAAAGTTTAGTAGGTATCAATGAGTGTTGGTCTGTGGTATATAGGCCTGTTCATGGTGATTAGTCTGGTCTGTGTAGTGTATCAAAGGCAGTATTGAAGGACCTTTACCAGGCTGGTATGTGTTGAGGCAATACCAGCCTTGTACCAGTACCAGCACGAGAGAGACCCGAGGTATTACCAGCCTTGTACCAGTTTTATATGAGTTTCAATACCAGACAAATAAGTACCGCCAGTTTTATAATGCGGGTGGAAAATGGTGACAGACAGTTTGAAATAAAAATTTCATGCAACCAATGAGAAGGCTCAACAGACACTCAGTGGGGGCTTAGGTTTCTTTTTCTTGGGTGGGTTTAGGGGGCGGATGTGGAGAGGGAGAGGATTCCAATGAAGTTCCCCAAGTTCCCCCTTCCCCAAGAAGTTCCCAATAGCACCTCAATTTTATCCCATACCGTTTGGCCACAATTCAACTTCCATGTATGTAAAGTGAAAAGGAGTGCCAAAGGGAAGCATATCCATGCTTCTATTTTGGGGCGGGAAGCATACCTAGGCTTCTATGCTGGGGAGTGCCTAATGTTCCAGAAAAAATTGGTGATGGGCTCATTCCCAATAGAACAAAAACTATGACACACCCCGCCATCTAATTAATACAAAACATGAAGAAGGTGGGCTGAAATTTGTACCAGTCTCATCCCTAGAAGCCAAAAATCTCCCTTGGACCCAATATATATACTTATGATCAGGCTGCTATGAAAGTTTTTAAAAAGGACCCAATACCAAGGCCATGCTTGTGTGAATTTATTAACCCTGTCTGTATACAGACAAGGGTTGTAGTCATTTTTATAAAGTACTCAATAGGTACTTGGACCAGGCTGCTGGTATGTTCAAAAAGTCTATACTAGTAGAGCAACACTGGTATCAATAAAGGAGCAGCAACTAACTTCACTGGTCACTCAAGTCTCACACCCCTGCCTGCGCAGTTTTTGCATGACGCTGTGCATCTTATTAATTGTTTTCAAGGACAAGTAGGTACTTGGCTGACTTGCAAGAAGGAATCCTTCCAGGGCCTTAATGCTAAATGTTGTACTTGGTTATCTACCACGTGTGTTATCTAAAAGCTTCAATTCCTAAATACACTGACAGTCCTTGTGCTTGTTACTGTCCCCCACCCAGACCCTCTCCAGGTCCTGGCTAGCCTACTCCTGCCCTGCCCTGCCCTGCCCGGGAGCTGCACATGTACACCAAAATATGTATGTATGGGGCCACTGTGAACCAGCACCCACCAGTGTAACCTGAAGGATGGATGATAAATGGTCTGGAAACAGTTTTCTGTTGTATTCCAGTTCCTTAGCTAACCATGGTGGTTAGCTTAGTTGCTTTTTTTTAAAACTACCTACCTACTTACAAGCAGGTTGTTAGTAGGTAGTAAAAACAGCCCTTACAGATGTATAAACCACGTACTTACCTAGTAGTTACCTATTTTCCTTCCTGCAAACCTATGTACAAGACCTATTCCCTACAGCATTGGTTACCAAGGTGACACCAAATATTAACTCAGTTGATGTTCATCCACAACTGAGTGATAACAGGCATCCAGTGGATGGTGCACTGGTTGGTGTGCTGGTTCACCGTGGCCATATGTATGTATATCTAAACATGGCTCAACAATTGGTAGAATCTCCAAAGGTGACTGGTGAAGAAGAGCACAGTGGAGCAAAACTTGGGTGTGGATCAGTATTTTCTTTTCAATTCTGTGATGTTGGTCAAGTGGCTTTCATCCAAAAGTATATTTAGCCAAATTTGGCTATGTTCAAAATGTGAAAGTAAAAAATCTTAAGCACACATCCATATTGTAGGCAATTGTGGCAAATTTTTTTAATTTTTAAATCAGAGAATTTGAGACTGAATATCTCTTCTTCAATATTTTTTCACGAAGTGGAGAAATTTTGTCACAAAAAAAGTCATCGGTATGAACTAGGGACCAAGTGGCTGGTCACCAAGAATAGTATTGGCGAGGTGTGGTAGCACCTCAACTGTTCTTGGGTAACCAGCCAGCTCTGGCCAATTACTAGACATAACGAGCACACCTGCAGTCATGTTTCATCCACGTGGTGAGCACGTTATGCATGTAAAGTTGGGATGAATCCAGGTACTGAGAATGTTATGGATGTAAATTGATACCTAGCTCGGAAACTGTGCAGCTTAATATGTGATATAACAGAGGTGTGGATGTCCAATGAGGAAGAGACATGCCACGCAGACGCCCTGTAAAGCTGGTTATGGGTCCCAACTCCCCTTGCCATTTTGGACGGTTATCTTGGGTGATAGTTAAGCTTGCTCATTAGATGCAGTGCAAATGTAACTCTGCCCCAAAAACATTTAGAACTTTAAAAAATTCACAGCTGTACTGACTCAATAATTCAAGACATTTCGGTATGTGCTTATTAGCGCTTTGTGCTGCTACACGATCAACTTTTTTCTCTTTTTTTTTCTTATGTTTTCATATGGTTTTCAATAATTCACAATTATTTTTGTCAATGTCATGTTTAATTTAAATTGATATAAATTTCATAGACATGAATAGACATATATATGTTTATTTTATTTTTTCATATCCATGTTGAATGGGTACGAAAAAAGAATGAGGTAGTTGTCTCAAAAATTATCTCTAGAAATATTCAAGGACAACCATATGATACAAAATTGCCTTTGAAATTGTCCAAGGATGACCATGCCATAGATCTCAAAAAATCACCCATATACCAGGTTTAGGTTCCAATAAAAATAGAACAATCCTATGGGCTGACAGCCATAAATTAGACCCATGACCTTTAGATGAGGGTCCAAGACCAAAAAGTGGCAAATCAAGGGTAAACCTACATGGCACCATTTTGGAGGGAAAATCAATTGGTTCAGACCCAAAAAAAGAAGAGTTCAAAGGAGAGCTTACAATTGGGAGAACCTAGATGCAAGCTAGGGTCCAAGGCAGGGTCCAACTCAAGGATTCAATTTGTTTCAAATGAGTCCAAATTGGTTCCTAAGAATTTGGACCCCGGACCCCATCTAAAGTGGGCCTAAGTTACAAATATAATATAAGTAGGAGTTATTTCCAGAAACCATGTGATGTAACTTTGTATCAGCAAAATATTGAAGAAATTTGTATAGAGGGAGGCTTCTGGGATGTGAACCTCAAGAGAGTCAAATTGGTGTTCTTTGATCTCAAATGCAGGATGTAAAGTGGTAGGATCAATCAAAGGAAAGATTTTTTCTTTAAAGGATAATTAAGGAATTACATTCAAGTATCGTATCCATATTATATTTCAAGGCCTAGAGTATGGAGAACCGATTGCTGGGCTAATTTGCCAAGTTGAGTTTTCCACTTTGTCAAGTGGCTAAATCCACAGCCACCTCACCAGTTTGCAATGTCCATCAAGTTGGCAAGCCCACATCACCAAATTGCCAACTCCACCTCACAAAGGCCAGAATGCAAACTCACCAGTCCGCTTTATCCTGTGGACTGCCCAAACTGCCCAATGCCTGAAATTTTCTCCTTTGTTGCCCAAACTTATACCAGAAAGAGAAGATGGCCAGTTTACATTGGCTGCAAAATTGAGTAAGGGGTTCAAACCTCTGTCTTTCTTTTCTTGATTTGGGGGTGATTTGATGATTCTTTTAAGCTTGAGAAGAACCCTTTCAAGGTAGCCTCCAGAGATTTCTTTTTAAACTCCATAAATTGAGAGTAATTTGAAAAGTTTCAAGCTCAAATTTTATGTTCTTTATATTGTCCAATATTTATGAACAGTGTGAAATTAAAACACATTCAATGATCTATGTAAGTGCTAGGATGAATCATCATCCGAATGGATGACAAATGAAATTGACTCACCTGATAAAATAAGATTTTTTATTAGAAAAACCACGATTTGTTTGGTATATAGGCATGTGTCTAATATCAACACTTGTAACAAGGACATTACCAATGTTGGAGTGGTTCTTAATTTTTTTGAAGAACTTTCAATTCTAGTTGTAAAGGGGTGAAAATTCATTCTCCGAACGTTATTTTCTTGAAGAAGGCAATGCCAAAGGAACAAGTTCAACTTTTTTTTACTTCCAATAAGAACTATTATCACTTACTAACTTTATTATACTACTCGAGTAATAGTAAAAAGTTTATGCAAAGAAGAAAAGAAGAAGGTAGGATTTATCATTTAGCTGCAAACCTACCATCCTAACTATAGGCCACTCTAGCAATGTAAGAAGAAGGAAGTATAAAAAGCAAGCAAAATAAGAGAGACTAGGAAATAATTATTCTCCAAAATTTTATAATATTTTTAATGTATCAAAAGGTTGTCCAATGGGTCTATAGGCCTTCCACAACTACTATCTAACTTTTATAGTGCATGCAAACCTTCCAATGGCATTATCTACTTTCTATAGTCCTCAATAAGCCTTCTCAACATTGCTTACCGTTTGTAGCCACTATACATCCTCTATGGTTGTTATCTACCCATCTACAACAATCTCACTTACCTTGCCAACTTCAACCTTCAAGTCTAATCCCTTCCTACTACCATTGACTAACTACTACCTTCCTATGGCAACAAGAGATTTCCTACTCCAAAGACTAAAACCAAGCATACATTCTTATTACTTTTGTAGAAGAAACATAGAACTACTATAAAAAATGTAACAAAACATTATGCAAACTTAAAATATACTACCTTCCATCATATTCTAATACATTCCAAGATAAAGAAAACTCCAACAAGACATTAAGTTATTATTTCAACCCTTTTCCATTGAAATGACACAAGTACAATACAATTCCATGCTCCTCTCCCCTCTTTAGTGTTACACATACAACACCTCTCCAAGAAAGAGCCTTCATCACCCAAACTCCAAACTACAACAACATCGAATGGAATAAAAACCCTAGAAGTCCTCCTCTCATCCTCCTTCTCCACAAAACCACACAAGGCTCACGTTGACCCCATGAAAATAGGTATTTATCCTAATCCTTCCTAGAAATCTCCTAGGTGATTGGTTGGATTACATCCAACCACTCATCAACATGAACTAATTCATCCCACTAGCTTCATCACTTTGGTAAAAAACAATAAGTCTACCACTAGTAATTGATTAGTTACTAGGATGCCAACGGCATTAACTAGTTTAGGGTTTAGGGATTTTTACCCTTTAACATTTCAAAAAAAATCTTTTTCAAAATTTAAAATAGTTTTAATTTTGGTTCCCCATTAAAATGGAACCTTGAGTTTAGTTGTCATCTAGTTCTTGAAAAAGAAATTTAGGTTCCAATTTTGGTTTTGGTTTTTAAAATCAAACTCCATTTCAATTTCAAATAGATTGATTTAAAACTAGCAGTTAACTATCGTTTAACTTTAGATTCTAAACTTGTTTTTTTCAAATCACCCTCAAAAATTCCAATTCTAGTTCTAAAATCAAGTTTGGGTTTAGTTTTAATTCCAAATCTAGTTTTTAACTTGATTTTTTTGCTAATTGGAACTAGAAGCGATGGTTCTAACTAGCCAAATTAGGTAACCACCCAACACTAGTATAAACTTAAGCAATATTCACCTTATATTAATATTAGCTTGGTAGGGACTTGAAGGAATACTAGCCTATACTAATTTTTAACCAATTTCAATATTATGTATGTACCAATGTTGGGTGGGTATTAAAAAAAAAATGAAAACTAGCTAGGGTTTCAAATTGGTTCTCAACTTAAGACTAGTAAGTATCACCTTGGACAATACCTTGTATTAAACCTAGCATGCTAGTTCAAACTAAAATGAAAACCTAGCCCCACTTAACCCCAAGAGAAAAAGTTCAAAATTTTGATACTCTAATAAAATATTAAAAGGTAACAAGGTTTGATTTTCAACATAAGGGCCTAGGTAAAGCAGCAAGTAAGGTCTAGGCTTTAGGCTCTAATGTTTAGGGTGATAAGTAAAATCTAAATCTATGTTCAAGTTTTTAAGCTAAGGTTTGTAAGTTTTTCAGGTAGGTTTTTCAAAGAAAACTTAGGGTTTAAGGTAACATTGTACAACAATTGTTTGTGCAAAGCCTTCTTCTCCATGAAGATAAACTACCCCCACTCCTCATGCTCCACTTGATTTTCTTGTTGGTTAAAGTTGTTTTATAAATCATGTTTGTGAAGCTCTCTAGAAATAGAACTTGGTGGATGTGTTTTTTCATTGTTGTTCACATGTTTTGTCATTCTCACTCACTTTGTCATTTTCATGTTCACTTCTTGCCACTCACTCACTCCCCATTCATTGATTATTATTACTCATCTTTTCAAATACTTTTCTAAACCACTTCTTGCTTGTTACTCTTGTTTTTGCTCAATTTGGTACAAACCCAACCCCCCCCCCCCCCCCCCCCCCCCCCC
>Ga0209611_10002829_pt1 | contig 30391 bp, 33 predicted proteins | sample S1TSphgellanicum_3_FD_187693 | JGI IMG/M metagenome (GOLD analysis project Ga0209611, IMG submission 187693) | Host-associated microbial communities from peat moss isolated from Minnesota, USA - S1T2_Fc - Sphagnum magellanicum MG (SPAdes) (version 2) | ecosystem: Host-associated > Plants > Peat...
GTTCCCAACTTGGGAATGCCCCTGCTGAGGCAGTTCTACTGCCGATCTCGCACAGAAAAAATGCGTGAAGTGCAACTTGGGCGCGACAAAGTTTTCCGCGTGTCAGCGCGCCGTAGCCCGCGACCTCCGGCGCGGGCGGTCTTAGGAACGCAAGAGCGAAATAGTCCGCATCAACAACGTCGCGTAAGCGCCTTCATAAAATCGGTCATCCCGAGCGAAGTCTAACAGCGCGTTTCCCGCGCGGAAAAAAATGCGCGAAATACAACTTGGGAGCGAGTAACGGCTTAATCGCTCACGCGCGGAGCGCGGCGGGCGTTTCTTTCCTCCAAACGGCCGAGCAGGCGTGTCGTTTGGGTTGCGAGCTGGTCGCACTTCTTGAGGGTCTCGCGGCCCGGCTCCATTTCCACGATCCGGGCCGCCAGATAGCGAAGTTCCGCCAGGGAGAGCTTCGGGATTTCCTGGATGATCTCGGCGGCGCTCATGAGGGAGGAGCTACGCCGCGTGCTGTCCCGCGGCAAAGGTCCGCAGCACGCTGACGACGACGCCCTGGATATCGAGCTTTTCCTGCGGCTCGATGTTCGGGTATTCGCGGTTTTCGGCCTTGAGATAAACGCGGCCGTTTTCGTTCATGAAGCGCTTGAGCGTGTTCTCGCCATCAACCAGCGCGGCGACGATGTCGCCCGTCCGCGGTTCCTTTTTTTCCAGCACGACGATGTCGCCGGAGAAAATGCCCGCGTCGATCATGCTGTCGCCGCGCACGCGCACCGCGAAGGCCTTGCCGGGATTCGAAATGCCCAGCGTCGTGGGAATGAAGCGCAGCTTTTCCGGCGCTTCGACGCCGCCATCGTATTCGTCGGGCGAGCCGGCGGGAATCGACGCGAAGAGCGGCAACTGTATGGCCGCGCCGACCGCCGCGCCCGTGGACTTGGTCAACTGCACGCCGCGCGAGTGCGCCCGGCGGATGATCATCTTCGCCGCCTCGAGCTTCTCGAGAATGTACGAAACCGCGCGTGGGCTCTTGAAGCCGCAGTGATCCTGAATCTCGCGGATCGTCGGCGGCCGCTGATTCTCCTCCTGATATTGCTCGATGAAGGAGAGTACCATCTGCTGGCTGTTGGAATGGCGCATAATACCTTCGTATAACGCTGCGAGTAATTTGTCAATAAGAAAGCGTGAAAACTACTCACGGTATTCAGGGGCTGCCCGTAGCCGCGCGCGTGAGCGCGTGGACGTCTCGGCGCCGATCCATCGCCTTACGGCGGCGGCTACAAACCAATCGCCCGCTGCCGCAGCCAATGATCGACGAGCACGAGCCGCGTCATCGCCTCGACCATCGGCACGGCGCGCGGGAGCACGCACGGATCGTGACGCCCGCGCGCCTTCAGCTCCGCCGCCTCGCCCGTGACGGAAACCGTCTGCTGCTTCTGCGCGATGGTGGCCACCGGCTTGAACCCGACGCGAAACACAATGTCCTCGCCGTTCGTGATGCCGCCCTGCACGCCGCCGCTGCGATTCGTCGCCGTGCGCACGCGCTCGCCTTCCTTCACGAACGCGTCGTTGTGCTCGCTGCCCTTGAGGCGCGTCCCGGCAAAGCCCGAGCCGATCTCGAAACCCTTGCTCGCGGGCAGGCTCATCATCGCCTTGGCGAGGTCCGCCTCGAACTTGTCGAACACCGGCTCGCCCAGGCCCACCGGCGCGTTGCGCACGATGCAGGTGACCACGCCGCCGAGCGAATCGCCCTCCGCGCGCGTCTTTTCGATCAGCGCGACGACGCGCTCCGAGTCCGCGCGATCCGGCCAGCGCACGATATTGCTCTCGACCTCGGCGTAGGTCACCTTCTCCAGCGGCACCTCGGCCACCAGGTCGTGCACTTGCGAGACAAACGCCACGATCTCCAGTTGCGGCAGGTGCGCCTTGAAAATCTGCTGCGCGACCGCGCCGCCCGCCACGCGCCCGATCGTCTCGCGCGCGCTCGACCGCCCGCCGCCCTGCCAGTTCCGGATGCCGTACTTCGCCTGGTAGGTATAATCCGCGTGCGAGGGACGGAACAGCGTCTGCATCTCCGAGTACGCCTCCGGCCGCTGGTCCTCGTTCTTCACCCAAATGGAGATCGGCGTGCCCAGCGTCTGGCCCTCGAACGTCCCGCTCAAAATCTGGCACGTATCCGACTCCTTGCGCGGCGTCACGATCTTGCTCTGCCCCGGCCGGCGCCGATCCAGGTCCACCTGCACCACCGCCTCCGTCAGCGCAATCCGCGCCGGGCAGCCATCAACGACGACACCAACTCCCCCGCCATGAGATTCCCCCCAAGTCGTGATCCGAAAAAGATGGCCAAAGGTGTTCGGCATAAAACCCAAGAGTAGCAGACAGAGGGCAGAACGGAATTTCCAAATTTTCCAAATTAACGGAATTAGGGAATGAAGCTGCTAGGGATTATGCAATTGGTTTCGCGTTGGCGCTGGGGTAAGTATCGTCCATGTTCTTCAAGAACCGGGTCTACAGCCGCTGGTTGGGCCCCGTCGTCGGCGTGTGTGCGGGATTGGAATATACCTTCGATCACGCGATTTCAGGGAAGCCGCACGAGTTTGTGCTGAATCTCTGCCTTTCCACGAGCGTCGGTTTCGCCGCGGGCCTCCTCATAATGCTGGTCGATCCGCCGGCGGCGGCCAAATACGGTCACGCGCGGAAGCGCGCAAGACCCACGCTCCCGGGCAACGTGCTCTGCGCTCTCTCCTTCCTCTTCTTCTTTATGCCTGTGTTCAATGTTGTCCTCGCGGCATTGGCATTAGCCTGCAATTGGAAAGTCGGAGGATGGCCTCGACGCCTTAGTTGTCTCGGACTTGCTTTAGCTGTCGCCTGCACCTGCGGCTTTGTCCCGCTCTCCATGTTTTACAACCCAGGCCAGTGGTAATGGCGGAGGTTTCCATCAGCCCTCTTCCCCTACTTCTCAGTCCTCCGCGCGAAACCTTCCTCATTCCGTTAATTCCGTTATTCCGTCACTTCTTTCTGCGCTATATATAGGGGCACATGCCCAAACACATCACCCTCATCGGCATGATGGGCTCCGGCAAGAGCACCGTCGCGCCGCTCATCGCCGCGCCGCTCAAGCGCCCCGTGCTCGAGGTCGACAAGCTCATCGAGGAACAGGAGGGCATGACCATCAACGACATCTTCATCGCCAAGGGCGAGGCCTACTTCCGCCGCGTTGAAAGCGAGATTCTCGCCAGCCTCCTGCGCGGCACGCCGGCGGTCATCTCCCCCGGCGGCGGCGCGTTCCAGTGGGAAGACACGCGCAAGCTCCTGCTTAAGAACACCGTCGTCTTCTACCTCTACGCCACGGAGGAAATCCTCGCCTCGCGCCTCCTCACCACCCGCGCCGCGCGGCCGTTGCTCAACACCCCCGGCCTCGACGTCAAGGACACCGTGCGCGAACTCCTCCTGCGCCGCGCCGCGAACTACAACCTCGCCCACTACCGCGTCGACACCAGTTCCCACGCGCCCCACGACGTCGCCAAGGCCGTCCTCATGATGCGTGAGGCGTATGAGTGAAGGTAGCCGTCGCACTCCCTGCGACGTTGGCCTGGAAGAAACGCTTTCGCTTGAGCCTCCCGCGCACGGAGTGCACGGGCTACCCACTGCCGCCCAAATCAAATCCCGCGCCCGTGAGCTGGGCCTCGACGCCTGCGGCATCACCACCGCCGATCCCGCGCGCCACGCCGACTTCTACCGGCAGTGGACCGCCGCCGGGAAAGCCGGCGAGATGGCCTGGCTCGCGCGTGAACCCGACCGCCGCGCCGATCCCGCGCGAGTCCTCCCCGGCGTGCGCAGCATCATCGTCGCCGGGCTCAACTACTGGCAGCCGCAACCGGTGGGCCGCGGACGCATCGCGCGTTATGCATTGGGCGACGACTACCACGACATCCTCCTCGAAAAGCTCAACACGCTCGCGCGGGAAATCACCTCCGCCGGCGCGCCCTCGAAAGTCTACGTCGACACCGGCCCCGTGCTCGAGAAACCGCTCGCCGAGCGCGCCGGCCTCGGCTGGCAGGGCAAGAGCACCATGCTCATCAGCACGCAGCTTGGCCCGTGGCTGCTGCTGGGCGAAATTCTCACCACGCTGGAGCTCGCGCCCGACGCGCCCATGCAGGACCACTGCGGCAAATGCACGCGCTGCCTCGACGCCTGCCCCACGCGCGCCATCACCGCGCCGTATCAGTTGGATGCCCGCCGCTGCATCGCCTACCTCACCATCGAGCTGAAGGGCAGCATCCCCGAGGACCTGCGCCCGCTCATCGGCGACCGCGTCTACGGCTGCGACGAATGCCTTGATGTCTGCCCCTGGAACCGCTTCGCCCAAACCACGCGCGAAGCCCGCTTCCACGCCCCGCCGCGCGACGCTGCACGCGACCACCTGCACGATCTCCTCGAAATCACGCCGCAGGAATTCAAGCGCCGCTTCGCCAAGAGCCCCATCTTGCGCGTGAAGCGCCGCGGCCTCGTCCGCAACGCCTGCGTCGTCCTCGGCAACGTCGGCACGCCCGAGGATCTCCCCGCCCTGCGCCGCGCGGAGCAGCATGACGAACCGCTCGTGCGCGAGCATGCCACGTGGGCCGTCATGCAAATAGAAGCACGCACCTTGGAGGGACGGGCTCCTGCCCGTCCCTCCCCATCAGGCTAATTCTTCTGCACCGTCGTCTCGGTCGTCGTCGAGCTCGGGGGCTGCTGGCTCACCGAGCTTTCTTCGCTGGTCGTTGTCGTCGTGGTTTGGGGCTGTTCGCCCGAGCAGCCGGCCAGGGCCATGAAGGGAATCGCCGCGAAGCAGGTGGGGAAAAAGTATTTCATAAGGTCGTTCTTGGGCGCGCCTGACTGTTGGAGGATAGGGCCGCGCCAGGTGGGGAGTTCGTTATTGCATCGGCGCCGTCGTTGTCGTCGTGGTCTTCCGGGTTTCCACCGAAGTGGCGCCGGTTGCATCGATGGGGGTGGAAACGCGCCGCACCACGACCTTGGAAGCCGTCATCCGGTCGCCGACCCGCGTGTAATAAACCGTGACCGGCAGACCCGATTTCACCGTTTCCACGGAGACCGGATTGCCGTCTTGATCCACATACGTGGTCGTCTTGCTATAGCTGTAGCTGGTCGGAGCCATCGACGTCGTCGACTGAATGGTGATGTCATTCGGATCGATGTTGCTCACCGTCCCGGCCGACTGGGTCGTGGACGTCGTCGTGGTTGTCGAGCTCTGCGCGCAGGCCACGCCCGCCGTCGCCAGGAAACCGGCCAAAGCCACGGCGCTTAGAGATTTCTTCATAGGAGTTTTCATATGCCTATTCTGCCGGGTTCTCCCGCCAACGTAATGGGGTCTATACCCCATGCGCTCCGGGCGCGCTGGCAACTTCGGAGGTGGATTTTCTCACGCGTGACTTCCGCGCGATCGGCGCGTTTAATTTCCCCAATGCGCAGTCTGCTTCTCATCGCGTTCTGCGCCGCGCTTGCGCTCAGCGCCCGCGCCGACGACATCTGGCTCGAGGGCGAATCCCCCGCGCACACCGACATCAAGCCGCACCCGTGGTACTCCGGCGCGGTCAACAAGGCGCTCCTCTCCGGCGGCGATTTCATCTCCAACTTCTCCCCGCAGGAAGGCCACGCCGATTACGCCTTCACCGCCGCGCACGCGGGGTCGTACACCTTCTGGCTCCGCGCCAATCCCATCGGCGCGCCGCTGCTCGACTACCAGCTGAACGGCGGCGCGTGGCAGCCGGTCGATTTCTCCCACCCCACCGACGTCGAGAACATCGCCATCGACAACAAGCCCGACCTCCGCTTCATCGCGTGGATCAACCTCGGAGCGGTCGATCTCAACGCCGGCCCCAACACCATCGCGTTCCGCTTCCACAGCGCCAACAACAACCACGGCAGCATCGACTGCTTCCTCTTTACGCAGGCGCCCTTCGTGCCCAGCGGCAAAGCCAGGCCCGGCCAAAAACTCGGCACCGACGAACCCGGCTGGTTCTCCTTCGAGCCCAAGCCGGAGACCTTCTCGCCCGACGCGCTGCTCGACCTGCGCTCGCTCAACGAAAAGGAAGCGGGCGAGAGTGGCTTCATCGACGCCAGCGGCGACCAGTTCAAGCTCGGCAACGGCAAGCCCGTACGCTTCTGGGGCCTCAACGTCGGCCTGTCCGACAACCTCACGCACGCCGACATCGACTACATGGCCGCGCGTTTTGCCAAGCTCGGCATCAACCTCGTGCGCATCTTTCTCGGCTCGCTCGTCGACAAGAACGGCAGCGATCCCACGCGCATCGATCCGCAGCGCCTCGACACGCTTTTCTACGCCGTGAACGCCTTCAAGAAACAGGGCATCTACACCCATCTCTCGGCTTATTACGTCCTCGATTTTCATCTCAAGGCCAGCGACGGCGTGCCCGGCACGGACGACGCGCTCGGCCGCCAGCCTTTCGGCCTGCTCATCTTCGACGAGCGCATGCAGGACATTTATAAAGCGTGGATCAAGCAATTCCTCACCACGCCCGATCCCTACAACGGCGCCACGCTCGCGCAGGAACCCGCCGTCGCCGTCTTCGAAATCCAGAACGAGGATAGCCTCTTCTTCTGGTCGTTCGATCCCGCGAAGTGCGGCCGAGGCCCGCGCGAGCTGCTCGAGAAAAAGTTCGGCTTATGGCTATTGAAGAAGTACGGCTCGCTCGACTACACCTTCGACCACGCGTGGCCTAACGCCAGGCTGGCCGACGACCAAGATACGGCGGACCCTGAGAAATGGGTCGGTCTTTACTCCCCATGGTTCATGAGCAACCAGGGTTTCGGCAAACAAACGCCTGACGTGCAAAAACGCCTCCTCGACCAAATCCACTTCTACGCCGACCTGCAGCGCGATTTCTATGCCGACATGCACAAATACCTGCGCGACGACCTCAAGGGAAAATGGCCCATCTCCGCCAGCAACTGGATCACCGTGCCCGGCCTCGATTTCATCGAGCGCTACACCTACTCGCCGTGCGAAGTCATCGACAAGCACGGCTACTTCGGCGGCAAGCACACGGGCACCGCCTCCGCGTGGTCCGTGCGCGCCGGACAATCTTACGAGGACGCGACCGCGATGTACGATCCCGCCTCCGTGCCGTTCCGCTACGTGCGCCTGCCCGGCCATCCGCACATCCAGTCCGAAATCGCGTGGAACAAGCCGAACCGCTTCATCGCCGAGGGCGCGCCGCTCATCAGCGCGTACGAATCGCTGCAAGGCGTCGATGGCGTCGAGAATTTCGTCGCCGGCGACGGCAACTGGATCAACAACGGCGGCAGCAACTGGCCCTACATGATGCCCGGCGAAATCGGCCAGTCGCCCGCCGAGGCGCTGCAATATCGCCGCGGCGATCTCCAGCCCGGCGCCGTCGTCGCGCGCGAAGTCACCAGCGTCGACGACCTGCTCAAGCTCAAGGACGCGGGCCTGCTCACCGAAGGCAAAAGCGCCGATTTCCACGCGGTACAACCCTCCGGTGCGGGCAACACGGATCCTTTCACCAGCTTCGATCCGCTCGCCTTCTTCGTCGGCCGCGTCGAGCACGCACTCGACACCAGCGTCACGCCCGTCGCCATCGGCCTCGACAAATTTATCGACCGCAACAAAAAGATCATCACCAGCAGCACCGGCGAAATCACCTGGGACTACGCCAACGGCCTCCTCACCATCAACGCCCCCACCAGCCAGGCCGCCGCCGGGTTCCTGGGGAAAGCCGGCCCGATCAAACTCAACGAGGTCACCATCGAGTCCAACAACGAGTACGGCACCATCCACCTCATCAGCCTCGACGGCGTGCCCCTCGCAACGTCGAAGAAAATCCTCGTCCAAGCCTTCACCGAAGAAAAAATGGAAGGCTTCTCCGCCGCCAACGGCCTCATCAAGGACATCGGCCATCCCCCCATCCTCGTCCGCAACATCGACGCCAAAATCACCCTCCCCAACGCCGCCAAACTCAAAGCCACCGCCCTCGACGAGCAAGGCTACCCCCGCGAACCCCTCACGCCCCAACTCAACGGCGATGCCGCCACCCTCACGCTCCCCAAGGACACGCTCTATACAATAATCGCGCGACCCTAAGTGCAGTGGTAGCCCGTGATCACCGAGCGCGAGCTCGGAAGTCAATCGCAACCGCTCCTCGAGTTCGCAAAATCACCGAGCCCGTCGCCCGGCGTGCGACGGCTACCGCTGCAATTTGCGGTGTAAGCCGTTCCATAAAAATCCGCCGCCCTGAGGAAGGCGAGCCGGAGACGGCTGAACTGATCCTTCGACAGGCTCAGCATGACGAACTTTGGAAGCGGAAATCGCCGAAAAGCTTGTCGAAGTGAAGCTCGCTCGTAATCTGGAAAGCCAGTGAGCCTCAACGCGCCGATCTTTCCTTCGCAGCCGGGCGGTTCTGTTTTCATTCGCGGCGGGCGCATCATCGATCCGGCTTCGGGCCGCGATGAGATCGGCGATTTGCTCGTCACCGAGGGCCGCGTTTCCGAGAGCACGGCGGCGCCGCGCGATTCGTCCGTGCCGGTGGTTGATGCGCAGGGACTGATCGTCGCGCCCGGTCTCATCGATATGCACGTGCACCTGCGCGAGCCGGGCGGCACGCAGAAGGAGACGATCGCGAGCGGTTCACGCGCCGCGGCCGCGGGCGGTTTCACGACCATCGTGGCGATGCCGAACACGACTCCGCCGGCGGATGGTCCGAACACCATCGCGCTGATACGCCAGCGCGCGCACGAGACGGCGTGCGTGAATGTTTACCCGACGGGCTGCATCACGGTGGGGATGAAAGGCGAGCAGCTTGCGCCGATCGGCTCGCTGGTTAAGGCGGGCGTGGTGGCGATCACCGACGACGGCCATTGCGTGCAGAACAACGAGGTGATGCGGCGCGCGCTGGACTATGCGCGCATGTTCGACCTGCTGACGCTGGACCATTGCCAGGATTATAATTTGAGCGCGGGCGGCGTGATGCACGAGGGTTACTGGAGCACGGTGCTGGGCCTGCCGGGCTGGCCGCGCATCGCGGAGGACATGATCGTGGCGCGCAATGTTTTGCTCTCGGAACTGACCGGGGCGCGCGTGCATGTGCAGCATTTGTCGAGCGCGGCCTCGGTGCGGCTGGTGCGCGAGGCGAAGAAGCGCGGCGTGAAGATTTCCGCCGAGGCGATGCCGCATCACCTCGCGCTGACCGATGCCTCGATCGAGGGTTACAACACGAATTTCAAGATGAACCCGCCGCTGCGCGAGAAGTCCGACCAGGACGCGCTGCTGGAGGGCCTGGCCGACGACACGATCGAGATTCTCGCGAGCGACCACGCGCCGCACGCGAGCTACGAGAAGGAAGTGGAGTTCGCCGACGCGCCGTTCGGCATCGTGGGTCTGGAGACGGAGCTTGGCATTTTCGCGAAGGTGCTGATCGAGACGCGCGTGCTGGACTGGCCGCAAATGCTGGCGAAGCTGACGATCAATCCCGCGCGGCTGTTGAAGCTCGACCACGGCACGCTCGCGCCCGGCGCGGCCGGCGACGTGACGCTGATCGATCCCAGGCATGCGTGGAAAGTCGACGCGCAGAAATTCTATTCGCTCAGCCGCAATACCCCGTTCGATGGCTGGGAACTTCCCGCGCGCGCAACGCATACGATTGTCGGCGGAAGGGTGGTTTGGAGTTTGAAGTCGGGATTTGCCCAGTCGTAGACGCGCCGTTATAGTGAGGATGAAAATGAAAAACATTCCCTCCCTGACGGCCGTGATCGAGAAGGAGGGCAAGTGGTTCGTGGCCACGTGCCCGGAACTTGGCGTCGCGAGTCAGGGCCGGACCCTCAATGAGGCGTACGCGATGGTGCAGGAAGCCGTGAACCAGTTTTTAGAGGCAGCCAGTCCGGAAGAGATCAAGCGCTGCCTAGCCAGCGGGGCTAAGGTCAGAAAACTCGAACTGGCGCATGCCTAAGCTCGGCGTCTTTTCGGCACGCGAGGTGTGCCGGATCCTCCAGACGCACGGCTTCGAAAAAGTTCGGCAGGCCGGAAGCCACATCATCATGCAAAAACGGACGGCTAACGACACGAAAACCGTACCTGTTCCCAATCATGCTGAGATCGCCAAAGGAACGTTGCGCAGCATCATTGGGTTGAGCGGCTTGGACGCGGCCGTTTTTAAAAAATAGCCTCTTGGCCCTTGGAGGCCGAAGGCTTGCAAGAGCCGTAGCTGGTGGTTAAGACCCGCAGGCTTATCCCGTCAGTTACACCAAAAAATGCGGAGGCATCCCTTCAGGATGGAGTTCCTTTTTTTCCTTTTTCCCGGTGGTACCGCTCGCGGACTCGCTTTACCACCGGCGACAGATGTTTCCATCCCCTCGGGATGGAGATGGGCAGTGCAACTGCCTGGGCAAGGGCGTTCCCAAGTGCACTTGGGAACGACGGGAATTAGGGGGGCCTAGGGGCTGCTGGTGACGGAGATGCTGAGGAGGACGACGGTTCCCGTGCCGGGCGGGAAGGCGACGGTGACCATTTTGCCGGCATCGGGCGTCAAGGGCAGGCCGGGGTCGACGTACTTTTGCGTGTCGGTGGTGTTGAACTTGGAGGTGACTTTTTCCCAGTAACCCTTGGTGTTGTCGGCGTCGTCGACGGTGACGAAGAACTGGCCGGCGGGGATGTTGAACGGCGTCCAGTTTTCCGAATGCTGAAAGCGGATCTTATCCGGGATGTTCACGTAGTCCTCCGCCTTGCTCGAGAAGGCGAGGCCGGGCGAGAACTTGTAGGTGACGACCAGTTGGTAATGGGTGTCTTTGCTGCCGTTGAAGTCCTGGAAGACCTTGGTCCAGTGGTCGGGATTGAGTTGGACGATGAGGCCCTTGCTGGTGAAGGTGTCGGTGGCAGCGGTAGGATTGTCCTGGGCGTACTCCGCGGCGGTTTTGCCGTCGCCGCGCCAGTTATTGCTGCCGTCGCTGAAGTCGGCGTTTTGGACCATCTCGTCGGCGCGGAGCAGGGAAGCAGTGGCGAGCAGAAGGAACGCGAGGGCGGAGATTCTCATGGTCATGAGCGTAGAAACTGAGGGCGCGGGCGTCACGCTTCTTTTGGAGGAGCGATGACGGAAGGGACCCGGCCCTCCCTTTTTTATTCGTCCCTGGACCCGGGCGCTTGCCAGGGAGGAGCGTCACGCCCCAGGCAGGCGCAGGCGCTTTTCGATGTCGGGGCCGAGGCGCTGAAAGTGGCGGATGTTCCACGTGTAGATGATGTCGGCTTTTGCCTTGAGGGCGCAGTGGGCGATCAAGCCGTCGTAAACGGCGCCACCGGTAATTCCCGCTTCAGCCATGGCGGCAATCGCCCGCATATACTCCGCCGCATCGAGCGCGACAACGTCAAGACGGCGGGCGATTCCCTCGAGGAGAAAGACGGCCTGATCGGCCGACATTCGTTCGGAGGGCGGCATGCGCGTCAGAGCCGAATAGGCCTCGGCAAGATTGTGGCCTGCACAAAAACCCTGGTTGCGGCCAAGACTGAGGAAGACAGCCTGGCTTGCCTTGTGGTGCTCGTGATGCCCAAGGGCCAGCGGCACCAAAACCGAGGTGTCGAAAAAAATCCTCACGCTTCTCCCAGGTTGCGGCGGTGGCGTTCCTCGCGATCCTCCTCAACAAGGGCATTTACATCGGCCAGCGCGATGGTTTTTCCAGTGCCGCCGTAGAAGACCCACATTCCTTTCTCCTTGCGCATCGATCCCGTGGCGTGGACAGGGCGCAGCACGATATTTTCACCTTCTCTTTCGAGCTCGAGCGTGTCGCCGGGGGACAGGTGCAATTTGTCGCGGAGTGACTTGGGAATGACGACGCGGCCGGCTTGGCCGAGGGTGACTTTGGCATTCATTTTGCCATATTGCCATGCCAAATGGCATTTACAATGGCATTTTTACGCGAATCAGAAAAGTCGCTGTGAAATGACTCCAGGCGTATAGTGTTCGCAACTCTTCCATTGGCGAAGGGTTTAAAGGACATGCTCGATCAGCTTCCCGGCAATCAGTGGAATGGGGCGACGGCGGCCCACCTGATGAACCGTGCCGGTTTTGGGGGAAGTCCGGCGGCGATTGAAAATCTGCGCGCGCTGGGCATGAACGGCGCCGTTTCGTGGTTTCTCAACTACGAGGGCATCACCGACGACACGCCGGCGCCGGATTGGGCGCAGCCGGACCCGCAGATGGCGGCGCGCAAGGAGGCGATCCGGAAGGCGGCCGATCCGGAGACGCGGCGGATGCTGGACCAGCAGAGGTACCAGCAGGAGAACGCGGAGATGGCGGAACTGCGCTACTGGTGGCTGCGGCGGATGGCGCTCGGGCCGCGGCCGTTCCAGGAGAAGATGACGCTGTTCTGGCACGGCCATTTCGCGACGAGCTTCGAGAAGGTGCGCAGTCCCTATTTCCTCTGGCTGCAGAACGACACGCTGCGGCAGAACGCGACGGGCAATTTCAACCAACTGCTGATCGCCGTGGCGGAAGACCCGGCGATGCTGATTTACCTGGACGGCGCGCAGAGCCGCAAGGCGCACCCGAACGAGAATTTCGCGCGCGAGGTGATGGAGCTTTTCACGCTTGGCGAAGGCCACTACAGCGAGCAGGACATCCAGCAGGCGGCGAAGGCGTACACCGGCTGGGGGCTGGCGAAGGACCAGCAGCATTATCAATATCACCCGAACAATCACGACGACGGGCCGAAGACGGTCTTTGGGCAGACCGGCAATTTCAACGGCGAGGATGTGCTGAACCTGATCTGCAACCAGCCGCAATGCTCGCAGTTTATCGCGGAGCGGCTGTGGCGGTTTTTCGTGCAGGACAATCCGCCGCCGGCGTGCGTGGCGGCGCTGGCCGATGTGCTGCACAAGAGCGGCATGGACATCAAGCACACCATGAACGTGCTGTTTCGCTCGCGGGAATTTTACTCGGCGGGCGCGATTCGCGCGCAGATCAAGAGCCCGGTGCAGTGGCTGATCCAGGCGGTGCATCAACTGGAGGCGCCGCTGCCGACGCAGCCGATGTCGCTGGTGATGCTGCGGCAGCTCGGGCAGGAACTTTTCCAGCCGCCGAACGTGAAGGGCTGGGACGGCGGCATCGCGTGGATCACGACGAACAACCTGCTCGACCGCTACAACTACGCGGCCGCGCTGGTCGAGGGCAATCGCGTGCCGCTGCCGAGCCTGCAGGGGCAGATGCGCAGCCTGCTCAACAATGTTTCGCCGGACGGCCTGCTGCAGATCGGGCCGGCCGACGTCGCATCGCTGTTCACGGAGATCGATCTCGCCGACACGCAAAATTTCCTCTCGGCCTTGCAGGCGCGCTTCCTCAATGCCGAGCTGAAGCCGCAACGGCAGAACGTGCTGATGGAATTTCTCAAGTCGCGCTCGCCGCTCGAGGAAGCCGACATCCGCAAGGCCATCCGGCTCATCATGTGCATGCCTGAATATCAACTCACCTAAAATCCTCCCATGAACAACACGCCCTTCACCACCCGCCGCGATTTTCTCCGCACCACCATTTTGGGTGGCGCGCTTTCGTGGACCGTGCCCAGCTTCGTCGCGCAGACTTTCCAGGCGCTCGGCGCGCAAGCCGATGGCTCGCTCACGCAAATCCAGACCGGCACGGACGGCCCGATCCTCGTGCTCATCCAGCTCGCCGGCGGCAATGACGGCCTCAACGCGGTGGTGCCCTACACGAACGACTTCTACTACAAAGCGCGTCCGAACATCGGCATCAAGAAGGACGCGGTGCTGACGCTCAACGACACGCTCGGCCTCAACCCGGCCATGGCCGGCTTCAAGGACCTCTTCGACAACGGGCATCTCTCGGTCGTCAGCGGCGTCGGTTATCCCAATCCGAACCGGAGCCATTTTCGCTCGACGGAAATCTGGCAGACGGCGAGCGACGAGGACAAATATCTCACCGATGGCTGGCTCGGGCGCTACTTTGACAACGCATGCCAGGGGTGCGACCCGACCATCGCGGTGAACATCGGGCCGCGGTTGCCGCAGGCCTTCGCGTCGCACACGCCGACGGGCGTGAGCCTGGAAAATCCCGACAGCTATCGCTTCATCGGCGCGGGACCGAACGATGACGAGACGGCGGCCTATCGCAGCATGTACGTACCGGCGGATGATTCGCTGCCGGACTTGAGTTCCGGCGGCGCGCATGCCAACAGCGGCGGCAGCGTGAGCATGGTCTCCGGCACGGTGATGTTGCAGAACGGCCAGAGCGCGCTCGATTTCCTGGAGCGCACGTCGATGGACGCGCAGGTCAGCTCGGACAAAATCCGCGCGATCACGAGCAAGACGCCGATGCGCAGCAATTATCCGAACAACGGCCTGGCGAAAAACCTGCAACTGGTCGCGCGGCTCATCGCCGGCGGCCTGCCGTCGCGCATTTTCTACGTCTCGCAGGGCGGCTACGACACGCACACCAACCAGCGCGGCTCGCAGGACGCGCGGCTGAGGGAACTGGCCGACTCGGTGAAGGCGTTCACCAACGACCTCGCTTCCATCGGCGCGTTCGACCGCGTGCTAATCATGACCTTCAGCGAATTCGGTCGGCGCGTGCAGGAAAACGCCAGCGGCGGCACCGACCACGGCGCGGCCGCGCCGATGTTCCTGATCGGCCCGAAGATCAAGTCGGGCCTGCTTGGCGCGGAGCCGAGCCTCGACCCGAAGGACCTCACGGACGGCGACATCAAGTACAACACCGATTTCCGCAGCGTCTACGCGACCCTCCTGCAGGACTGGCTCAAGACCAATCCCCTGCCCATCCTCGGCGGCAAGGCGTATCCGACGTTGCCGCTGCTCGCCGATTCGCCCGATCCGGTCGCGCCAGCCGCCAAGGCGGCCAAATCCGGGGCGTGACGGTTCCCGGAGGCGGACCGACCACGCCTGTATTAATAAGGTCCCGCTCAAACAGGGCATTGCAAGCCTGAGTCCCTAGTGGGCCGATCGATGCGGCCCAGATAAAATTGCGCTTTGCGCAGGAATCGCCACGCTGCTTGAAATCAGCAAGGGCCGAAGGCTACGGGGCGGGAGGAGGTGCCTGCTGGATGATATTGGCGATCATGGTCGCCGGTATGACCCATCCAAACTTATGGCCGTCGTTGGTGCTGTGGCCGGAATAAACGCCGATGACCTCGCCCTGCGCGTCCAGCACCGGAGCGCCACTGGCCCCGTTGCTGATGATGTTGTCGTTGTCGAACTGAAAAATGATCCAGCCGTCCTTTAGCTCGATGAACTTTCCGGGCTGGATCACCTGGCCCTCGGGCACACCGCCGCGGACATGCGCGATGACCCATACCGGATCGTTCTCCGCCGGCAGGTGATCGGCCAGCGGCAGGGCCTGGTCTTGGGGCGAGTTGTCGTGATTGAGATAGACGGCCATGTCGTCCACCGGGTCGCCGCCGTCGGCCTTGAGATGGTTGGCGGGGACGAGCAGGCCGGTGACGTCGTAGTGGCGGTGGCCGCCGGAAAACGCATCGATGGTGATGGTCTTGACCACAGACGGGACATCCTTCGCCGCGGTCTGCGTGGGAAAACCGCCCATGGGCCCGAGCAGATGGCGCGCGCTGACGATATAGGACTGCGTTTGTCCCTTGAGATGAACGACGCTGGCCGTGCCGGCCGCATTGGTCCCCGTCGTCGCCTCGACTTCCTCTCCGCCCACGAAGTCGTCGGGCCAGGTGGGAGGCCCGGTCGGCGCCGGCGCTGGCGTGGATGGCGCAGGAGGTGGAGACGCCGGCGCGGTTGCCATGGGGCTGGCTGGTGCCGGCGTCGGCATCGGCGCTGTTGCGGGTGGAGGCGGCGCGGGAGCAGCGGGCGTGAGGGTCACGTCCGCGGCGCCAACTTGGAAAACGCCATTGGAGCCATCGGCCAGCGTCACCATGATGACGACCTTGCCTCCGGACTGGCCCATCACTTGGACGGCTTGCCCTGCTTTCAGCGGAATATCGTGCGCCGCGCCGACGATCATATCGTGGTTCAGCTTGCCCGCGGGCATGTCGGCGGTGGCCGTGATGATGGAAAGGCCGAGGGCCAGCGCGGCCGCAGCCCACGTTCGCTCATGTAGGAATGGATTCGCTGAGTCATGATCCGAGGAGCGTAGGTTGGCGCTTTTTATGCGTCGATGCGCGTGCTGAACTGGCGGAGGAAGCGGACGTCGTTCTCGGTGAAGAAGCGCAGGTCGGGGATGCCGTGGCGCATGATGGCGATGCGCTCGATGCCGAAGCCGAAGGCGTAGCCGGTGTACTTCTCCGGGTCGTAGCCGACCTGCTCGAAGACGGCGGGATCGACCATGCCGCAGCCGCAGATTTCCAGCCATTCCCTGCCCTTGACCTGCGAGCCGGCGCGGGAGCAATCGACCTCGAAGCTCGGCTCGGTGAACGGGAAGAAGTGCGGGCGGAAGCGGAACTTGAGGTCCTCGCCGAGCAGTTCGCGGAAGAAATACTCGAGCGTGCCCTTGAGGTCGGCGAGCGTGATGCCTTCGTCAACGACGAGGCCTTCCATCTGGAAGAACGACATGCCGTGCGTGGCGTCGATTTCGTCGCGGCGATAGCAGCGGCCGGGCGCGATGATGCGGAGCGGCGGCGGCTGCGCGAGCATGGCGCGGATCTGCACGGTGGAGGTCTGCGTGCGCATGAGGCGGCGGCCGCCCAGTGTGCCGGGCTTGAGACCGGGGCTGGGGGTGAGGCCGTCTTCCTTGAGGTAAAACGTGTCCTGCTCGTTGCGCGCGGGGTGGTCGGGCAGCGTGTTGAGCGCGTCGAAGTTGAAGACTTCGTTCTCGATGTCGGGGCCGTCGGCGAGCGCAAAGCCGAGGCGGCGGAAGATGTCGATGGCGCGGTCGCGCGTCTGCAAAACAGGGTGGAGCGAGCCGGGCGCCTCGTAACGGCCGGGCAGTGTGGGATCGAAATCGGCGGACTCGGCGGCGGCGGTGAGCTCGGCTTTCTTCGCGTCGAAGGCGGCCGCGATTTCGTTCTTGGCGGCGTTGGCGGCTTTGCCGACGACGGGCTTTTGGTCGCCGGGGACCTTGGCCATGCCCTCGAGCAGCTTGGGCCAGCTTCCGCTGCGCGCGAGGTACTTGATGCGCACGTCCTCGAGCGCGTCGGGCGTCGCCGCGCCCGCGATGGCGGCAAGGATTTCTTTACTCAGGGCTTGGATGTCGTCGAGCATGGGGAGAGCATTGCATGATCGGGAAGCCGAGCGTGCGGCGCAAGTGTATTTGGTGCCCGTGACCTCCGGGCACGGGGTAACCCAACGGAGACCTCTGCAAAAATCGATGATTCGCGATCCCGCAGGGATCACACAATCCTAGCCGGTGGTAAGCCCGCCCGGCGGGCGCCACCACCGGTTTGATCCCGAAGGGCGCTCGACCCTGAAAGGGTCGCACCCTCTGGTGCGCGGCTCGTGCGACCCTTTCAGGGTCGGGCCGCGTTGTGAAAACGTACCGGTGGTGTCGCTTCGCTCAACCACCGGCTAGAATTTTGGCAAGCCTTCGGCTTGCCAAAACCAAAGCAGACTTTTGCAGAGGTCTCTTTCAGGATTGTTCGCCGCTGGGACTACGGCGGAGATGCCTTCTATGCATCCCGGGGCTGGAAACAGGACGGAGTCGCAGCACAGACTTGCCCTCGCCCCTTTTGCCACTAGCGTTAGCGGATGCCGCACGATGTCCCTGCCGGATGGGCTGAGGCGAAACAGGCCTTGAGCCGGACGGTGCAGCGCGCCGATTTCGTGGAGGCGCTGGCCTTCGTGCTCGAGGTGGGCAAGCTGGCCGAGGCGGCGAATCATCATCCGGATATCGATATTCGCTACCGCACGGTGAAATTGCTGCTGACTTCGCACGACGCGGGCAATGTGATTACCGACAAGGACATCGCGCTGGCGAAAAACATCAATGACCTCGATGAGGCCGTCCTCCGTCAGACGAAGGACGACTTGCTTCGCCGTTTCGCCGCCTGAGCGGCATCCCGTTCCCTTTTAGTATGAAAACAACCCTCCCTCTTCTTCTCGTCGCGGCGCTGGCCGCGGCTTTGCCGCTGCGCGCGGACCTCAACAGCGACCTGGCGTTCACCGCGTTCACGAACGTCGACCTCAACGCGCTGGCCGGCGGCCAGGTGCTGCAGGCGCGCGGCCCGATCATGGTTTTCGCGCGCGGCATCACGTCGCAATCGCTTTTCCTCATCAACGCGGCGCCGGCCGATGTGGCGAAGAAGCTTTGCACATGGAATCCGGCCAGCCATTCCGAGCTGAAGGTGTGGCTGCACAAGTCGCTGCCCGCTCAGCCCACGACGAATGATTTCGCCGAGCTGGGCAGCCTGCCGGACAACAGCTCGGTGCAGTTCCAGTACAAGGCGCTGGAGGATTTCGATCCGGCCAAGCCGTCCGTGCAGGTGAGCAGGGAGGAGGCGCAACTGATCGCCGGGGCCAAGGCGCAGGGCGGTGATGGCAAGGCGCTCTTCGCGAAGGTGTGGCCGCCGATTTTGCTCGGGCGCATCCAGTCGTTTTTGAGCGGCAAGGGCTCGGCCAGTGAGGACTTCGACGGCGTCCATCCGTTGAATGACGTGAAGAGCTTGCTGCACTCGGACCCAAAGGTCTATGGCCAGTACCAGAAGCTGCTCGCGCAGACGCCGGCGAAGGCGCTGGCCACCTCCTCGGGCGGGCACATGGCGCCGACGAATTTGTACTGCGATCTTTTCGACGTGGAGGGCTCGGCGGCTCTTGGCACGGGGGCGATTTACCAGGCGACCTTCGGCAACTCGATCCAGTCGCTCGATATGGAGTATTTTACGAACTACGGCGTCTACGGGACGGTCGAGCTTGAGCAGATGTGGCCGGTGACGGTCGGCGGCAAAAACGAGACGCTGGTCTGGCGCGAGGACCTGGTTTCCGCGCCGAACGTGGCCTACCTGCACGGGACGGAGCGGATGGCCTCCAGCATGATCATGCTGCAGGAGACGAAGCAGGGCGTGGATGCATTCCGAAATGAGTTTAAGTAGAAGTCATTCAACGCCAAACTTTTGTTTGTCTTTTACCCGCCTTTGGCCTTAATTACCCGGCTGAGCCGCGAATGAATTCGAAACTCTTAACTCTCGCTTTGGCCGGCCTTCTGGCCGCGCCAGGATTGCGCGCGGATACCGCCGCCGGGACCGATCCCAAGGATGAGCTGACGCCGGCGATCGCGCCGCCGCAGGACAATGACATCCCGGTTTCACAGGAATTCACGACGGAGGGCGGATGGTCCGGCCGCGCGCAGGTGAAGCAGGGCAACGCGGACCTCGGCACGGTGAGCAACGCCAACGCGCATTTCAATTACGTCGCCTCGCCGCAAATCCAGGACGGCATCCTGATGCGCTTCGGCGTGGATGCGGAACGCGACTCGTTCAGCCTTTTCCCCGGCGCGCCGCTGCCGAACACGCTGCAGTCGGTCAACGCGATCATTGGTACGGACCTGACGCTCGGCGACAAGATCATCATGCGGGCGGAGATTCATCCCGGCATCTACAGCGATTTCGTGAACGTCGGCTGGAATGACTTCGACTGCCCGCTCCAGCTCGGCGGCACGTATCTTTACAGCAAGGATTTTCAGATCATCTTTGGCGTCCAGGTGGACCTGAAGTCGGACTTCCCGGTGATCGGCTTGCCCGGCTTCCGCTGGCAGTTCGCGGACAAGTGGGTGATCTCGGCCATCCCGCCGAAGCCGCAGTTGCAGTACGAGCTGAACAACACGACGACGCTTTACGTCGGCGCGGACATCCTGAACGGCACGTACCACGTGAACAATCAGTTTGGCGATGATCACGGCCACGGGCCGAGCACGACGAACGCACAGTTCAACAACAACATCGTCGACTTCACCGAGGTGCGGATCGGTGCCGGCTGCCTTTGGAAGTTCACGCCGAACCTAAGCCTTGATGTGTCCGCCGGCTACATGCCGTACCGCGCGTGGTCGTTCCACCAGGACAAGATCGATTTCGACTCGCACGAGACGACCTTCAAGAACGATCTCGGCAGCGGCGCACCGTACGCCGAGGCGGGCATCAGCGGCTCGTTTTGAGGTAGCCCGCGCACGCCGTTGCGCGGGGCGAGTTGATAATCGCAACCTAATCAAGGTTGCGAAAACGTCCGAGCCCGTCGCACGGAGGCCGACGGCGACCCACTGAAAAACGGAGCCGGCAGCTCCCAGCGCGGGACTGCCGGCTTTAAAACGTTTTGCGCGGAATCAGCGCTGCAGCACCGCGAGGTAGTGATCGACCATCTTGCGGCCGTTCACGTCGTTGCGCTTCACGTAACAGTTGCGCAAGTTGATGAGCAACCGGTGCATGATCTGCATGGGCGTGCAGGCCTTGCTCAGCAGCGGGCGCTGCTTGACCGGCACTTCGGCCGCGATCATTTCCCACTCGCCGTCGGTGAGGATGCGGCCATTGCGGTACGGATCGAAGATGATGCCGTCGAGCCGCGCGAGGAAGTGGCCGGGAGCGGCAACGCCCTCGATCGGAATCTTCAGGCGGTTGCCGACGAGAATGTAGACGAGCGAAAGCGTGATGGGCAGGCCGCAACGAAATTCCATCGCCCACGGCAGGTAGCCGTTGCGGGGATGGTAGTAGTCGTCGCCGCTGCCGCCGAGACCCTGCTCCGCGCCGAGGTAACGAGCGAGGCAGAGAATCTTTTCGCGCGGGGAAGCGCTCGGGGAAACGAGCTTGGCGACGCCTTCGGCCCAATCATCGAGCTGGCGGGCGTACGGGCCGCCTTCGAACCCGGGGTGAACCGTGCGGGTGAAATCCCAGCAAACGTCCTCGAGCTGGCTCAGCGTCTTTAGCTTGGCCAGGCCCCGGGAGACATCGCCGATGGTCCGCGCGGCTTCGATTTCCTGGATAACTTCGCGCAGGCTCTCCTTCGCCGGGCCGGTGGCGCGGCGGAGGAGTTCGGTATACTCGGCGAGGCATGCCTCGCCGCCCTGCATGAGCTGACCCTTGACGAGTCCGACTGTGGCGGCATCGCCGTCCTGGAGGAGTGAAACAAGTGCTTGTTGCTGGGATGCCGTCATCATTTATGGTCGCTATCTCTTCAACGTTATCGGGGTTGAAATCACCTCGCCGTGGTCAGCGCACGGCGCATTAATTGGCACATCGGTCGGCGCGTGATCCTTGGAGATGAGCCCACTGTTGATGAGCCAGCCCTCGAGTTCCTCGCCGCTGATGTCCGCTAACATCTTACCGTTGACTTCGACGCAGGGAGAAAGCTCCTGACCGCTCTTCTGAATCATCTCGAGCCGTTGGCGTGGGTCGTTCCAGATGTCCCGGTCTTCAAACGACAACCGGTACTTGCCCAGAACGGCACGAACACCCTGACTCCAGCCGCAGTGCGGCTTCAGATAAGCGATAATTTTCGGATTTTCCATGCGCCTAGCCTACAGTGGACCCAAGTCCACCGCAACTAGGGGGTTTGCAAGTAGGGTGCCAGCTTTGTCAGGTTTTCGACATCCTCGCGCATGTCCTCCCCTTTCGGGGTCTCCAGAACCTTGGGTATTTTGGCCCATCTTTTGTCCTGGACGATGCGGATAAAACAGTCGATTCCCACCTCTCCAGCGCCGAGGTGTTCGTGCCGGTCCACCCTCTTGCCCAGGGGCACTTTTGAGTCATTCAAGTGCATGCCTAAAACGCGCCCGGCCCCTATCGTATTTTTAACCTCGCGGACAAGGTCCTGATAGCCCTGAGGGGTCCTCAGATTGTAACCGGCCGCGTATAAGTGTGCGGTATCCAGACAAAATCCGAGGCGGGTTTCATCTGCCACCCTCGTGCTTAACCAGGCTAAATGTTCAAGCTTGTACCCTAAAGCAGTTCCCTGGCCAGCCGTGATCTCGAGCGCCATTTTGCAGCGGAATTTCGGCGTGGCGGCGATGATCTTCTCCAGGCCCGTGGCAATGCGCTCGAGCCCGGCTTCCTCGCCCGCGCCGCCGTGGCTGCCGGGATGCATGACGATGAAGGGCAGTTCGAGCGCCTCGGCCCGTTCGAGCTCGGCGGTCATGGCCTTGATCGAGGTGTCGAACATTCTGGCATCCTGGCTGGCGAGGTTGATGAGGTAGGAATTGTGGGCGCAGAAGACGATGCCGGAGGCTTCGCGCGCCTTGAGGAACGCAGCGATCTCGTCCTTGGCCAGCGGGGGCGCGAACCATTGCTTGTTGTTCTTCACGAAAATCTGGGCGGCGGTAAAGCCGCACGCCAGCGCACGAGGAACGGCCTGGGACACCCCACCGGCGATGGAGGTATGCGCGCCGAGCAGGACGCCCTTTGGCAGATGCAACGGCTCGAAGGTGGGCGCGGGCTTGGCCTTCGCGGAAACTTTGCTTTTCAGCGCAACATTTTGGGGCTTCATGGCGTCTTATATAATGATCGTCTGTTCCATCCTGCCATCGCGCCGGGCAAAGGGAAGCGTCTGAAAGCAGCCGGATCTTCCACAGGTGCTGATGACGGAGATGCGAGTAACGAACATCATATAATCAGTTGCGAAGAGGCCGGCAGACTAGATATTTGTACAAGGCTCGGCGCCGGTGGGAGGCAGGGCCGGCTCGGCGTCGGCTGTCCATCGTTGGAACGATGTAAGGATGGATGGGATGAAGACTAAATTGCAGATCCTGCATATCGAAGACTCCGCCGAGGACTCGGAGCTGGTCACCCGTATCTTATCGGACAACGGCTTTCCGGGGGACGTGACGCGCGTCGAGACGCGGTCCGAAGTCTTCGACGCCATGGAAAACGGGCGTTTCGACCTGATTCTTTCGGACTTCCGGCTGCCCGGCTTCGACGGTATGCGCGCCCTGGAAATCGCGCACGCGCTCAAACCGGAGACGCCGTTCATTTTTGTCTCCGGAACGATCGGCGAGGAGACCGCGATTGAGTCGTTGCGCAATGGCGCGACCGACTACGTGCTCAAGGACCGGCTGACCCGGCTCGTGCCCGCGGTGAAGCGCGCGCTGGCCGAGGCGGAGGAACGCGCGATGTGCCGGCAATTGCAGCAACGCCTGCGCGAGGCGGGGCGGCTGGAGGCGATCAGCACGCTGTCCAACGGCATCGCGCATGACTTCAACAACATCCTTACCATCATCCTGGGCCACGCTTCGCTGCTGCCGATGGAACAGGGCAACGCGCAACGCGTGCAGGAAATCAGCCGCACCATTTCCGACGCGGCCTGCCGTGGCTCGGAAATCGTCCAGCAGCTTCTCGCCTTCGCCCGCAAGAGCGACGGACATGTCGCGCCGACCGACCTCAACCGCTACATCCACGCGCACCTGAATGCGCTCAAGGAAAAGCTGCCCGACCGTGTGGACCTCGTCTTCGAGCCGATGCCGAATTTACCGAAGGTGCTGATCGATGCCCATCAACTCGACCGCATCCTCGACAACCTGGTGGCCAATTCCGTCGACGCGATGGCCAACGGCGGCCGCATCGTGGTGAGCACCAGCACGGCAACCGCGGGCGACGTGCCGGAGTTGCTGCCGGAGTTCGCCGCCGAGCACTATGTCTGCCTGCGCGTGGAGGACAACGGCAGGGGCATCGACGCCGACACGCGGCAGCATGTCTTCGAGCCGTTCTTCACCACCAAGGAACGCGGACGCGGGACGGGGCTGGGCCTGCCCGTCGTCTACGGCCTGATGCAGGCGCACCACGGCTACGTGGACGTGAAGTCGGAAATAGGCCGCGGCACCTCGATCTCGCTCTACTTTCCGGTGCCCAACTCGATCAACATCCCGCCCGCGCCGCTTTCGCACCAGGCCGATCCCGCCCTCAGCGGCACGGAGACGATCCTCATCGTCGAGGACGAGGCTGACGTGCGGTTCTTCCTCGAGACGGTGCTGCGCACGCACAACTACGCTGTGCACAGCGCGGCCGATGTCGAGGAAGCCATCGAGGTTTTCACCCATCATCGCGACGAAATCAGCCTGGTTTTCTCCGACGTGGGCCTGCCGAAGGTGGACGGCATTTCCCTCGGCCTGAAGCTGCGCGAGCTCAAGCCGCATCTGCCGATCGTCCTGGCGAGCGGTTACCCGACGAAGGCTTTCCGCGAACGGATCAACCAGCTTGGCGCGCAGGCGTTTCTCCCGAAGCCCTACAACACGCAGGACATCCTGCGGACGGTGCGCCGCGTGCTGACCGAGGCGACGCGGTTGCATCTTTCGGCGTAGCCGCCGCCGTGAGGCGGTGAATCGAACCGTCCACGCCCTCACGGGCGCGGCTACCGATCAATGGCTTTGACGCTCGCGTGAATCCCGCTAGAATGCAGCGCAAATGCATCCGTTGGCTGGCTTGTTCAAGAAAAATCATGAGTGGGCCGAGTCCGTCCGGCGGCGCGACCCGGATTTTTTCCCGAAGCTCGCGCGCCAGCAGGCGCCGGAGTATTTGTGGATCGGCTGCTCGGACAGCCGCGTGCCCGCGAATGAAATTTGCGGACTGCTGCCCGGCGAAATCTTCGTGCATCGCAACGTGGCGAATGTCGTCGTGCATAGCGACCTGAATTGCCTTTCCGTGATGCAGTACGCCGTCGAGGTGCTGCGGGTCAAACACATCCTCGTGGTCGGGCACTACGGCTGCGGCGGCGTGCGCGCCGCGCTGGAAAAACCGAAGCTGGGCCTGATCGAGAACTGGCTGCGCCACGTGCAGGACGTCGCGACCGAATCGTCCGAGCATCTGACCTGCTATCCCGACATCTCCTCGCGCGTGGACCGGCTCTGCGAGCTCAACGTGATTTCACAGGTGATCAACGCGGCGGAGACGACCATCGTCCGAAACGCCTGGGAGCGCGGGCAGGAGCTGTCCGTGCACGGCTGGGTCTACAGCCTCAAGGATGGCCTGGTGCGGCACCTCGGGCTCAGCTTGTCCTCAGCGCAGGATCTCGCCGACACGCTCAAGCAGGGGCGCGAGAAATACACGGCCCAGCTTTATCAGGCTTGAGGGCCGCGCTCGCCGGCATCTCCTAAACAGGTCCTTGGAGGGACGGGCTCCTGCCCGTCCGTAACGCTCCTCTTCCATGCCACACGGACGGGCAGGAGCCCGTCCCTCCAAATCAGCCCGGCGCTAATGCGCGCCGACGGAAACGCCAGTGCCCCAGCCGTGGTCGTCTCCGGAAGAGGTGGGCGCAGGAGTCGAGTGATAGGTATTCATCTGGTCGTCGGCGGATTCATCCATCGAGCTGCAGCCCGAGGGCAGCAGCGCCACAGCGAGCAGGAGCAACAAACTGAAAATGCGCGTGAGCATAAGAAAAAGGAAATCCGTGCGGGCCGGGATGCAACTCACATCTTGATGAAACGGCTGATGCCCAGGATGAACGCGGCGATGGAGAAAGCCACGAGCAGGCCGAAGCTGCCGAGAATGGCGTATTCGCAGATCGTCGAGATAATGCTGAAGAATGACGGAATGCGCATGAGCATCTTGTAGAAGCTGCGCATGAACGAGGAGGTCGCCGGCTGAAGCGTGCCGATGTCGGACATGTAGTCATGCAGGATTCGCGCGCCCCTGGCGTCGAGATGATAAACGTCCGGGCCCACACGGAAAGTCAGCGCCTTGGAGTTGCTGAACCTCTTCACATTATCCGCCGAGAGGTAGAAGGAGACGTAGCGCATCGGCTGCGCGCCGCCGGGCAGTGAGCCGGAATCCTTCCGGTCGGAATCCGCCACGGTGATTTCGTCCGTATCCGTGGTGAAATGGATCTCGCTGAGCGAAAGATCGCCGCCCGCGCCGCCAACCGCGACGAAGGTCATTTCGAACCGGTCCGGGATTTGCGGCGTGCGGCCGTCGGTGACGATGCGCAGCGTCAACGACGAGCCTAACCCCGGGGCCGTCTTCGCGTTGGGGGTCTCGACGTCGATGGGAGGGCTGTCGAGATAGCAAACGTCGAGCGAGTTGTTGTAGGTGTAGCTGGCGACGGCGAGGTCCAGCGTCTTGCCGCTGGCGCCGACCACGTTATTGGGCGGGGAGATGTGCGAAATGGGTTCGTCGATGCTCGGCGATTCCACCGCCGGTGCGCCGGGGGGGGAGACAGCGCCGGGCGGCGTGGCCGGATTGTGCGCGCCGGCCGCGGTAGTCGCGGCGGTGCCGGGGGCCTGGCCCGGATTGGTCGCGGTGGCGGCGGTACCGGGCGCGGCGTTCGGCCCCGCAGGCGCGGAAGTTCCGGGCGCAGCAGTCGCGGTACCACCACCTGGCGTCGGCGTGACGCCCGGAGCTGGCGCAACTCCCGGCGCTGGGCTACCCGGCGCAGGCGCGGAGGGCGCGAAACCAGGCGCGGCGGCAGGTGCGAGAACCGGCGCGGCGGGCACGATGACGTCCGCGTTGGCCGCGGAGCGCACCGCGTCGGCGACCGCCTTGTCCACCGCCTGCCGTTTGAGGGCGAGACTGTCGATGTCCTGTCCGAACCGTTTTTGAATATCGACGGGCAGCTCGTAGTAGGGAACTTTGCCGACGCCGCCATCATAGGTGATACGAACGCCGTCGTCTTCCTGGCCCAAAACCGTCACATTATGATAAACGTGGCCATCCGCCGTGGTCCAATCCTCGGCGGAGACGGATAAAAGACTCGCCAGCAACAGACAAGCGGTGCAGGCCCAGCGCATGGGTAAAAGTTTAGGCCACGCTATAGGCCGGGCAAGCTAATACGGGTCGAGCCGCCTTCGGCACGCCATTTGCGGGACCGGCAAACCTACGCCGCGCTCTGGTGCAGTTGATGCGAGGCGGAGGCAGGCATCATGTCAGGCAGGGGGCCGGTCTGATCGGCCTGGAGCGGCGGGAGTTCCTGGCGCAGATATTGGTCCGCGTCGGCCAGCCACGCCTTCGATTCTTCGGGGGTCATGGCATGCGAGACCTCAATGCCGTGCTGTTCGGCGAGGTAGCTCTCGACCGTCATCCAGCGGTTCTGATGGTAAACTTTCTTGGAGACACACGACATGCGCAGGAACGGCTTTTGGCGCTGGCGGGTGATCGAGAGGCCGATCCAGGCAATGATGCCGAGCGTGAAAAAGCCCTGCGCGACGATGATGAGATCAGCCCAATAGCCCGTCATCAGGCCTTGGTGCGCCAGCTCGAGCTGAAGCACACCCGGTGCGACAGGAAGGAAAACGAGCGGCAGTAGAGTCTTGGTAAAGTAGAGAATCTTCATTGATACCTTCATGTGGCACCGGCCATGCCAAAGGCGCACAAACGTACATCAAGGTAAAAAAACACCCCAGAAAACACGTCTTTTTATGTAAAAAATGCCTAAAATGACCCATTTTGGGGGAAATCTACCGTTTTATTAACTTTTTCGACCGCTTGCTCCGAGCAGCTTATGGAAAAAATCTCCATTCCTGCGGAAGTTAAGTCCAGCGAGAGACCGATTCGACGGTGCTGCTTAGGTCGCCGCTAACGGGTTGCCAAAGCCGCGGTGGGCTCCTGTGCTTGGGCGCGCTACCGGCTGATTTCGGTTGACGTTCCGATACATCGCCATCCAACTAAAAAAACCGGCTGCGGGACCCTGAAACCCGCAGCCGGCACCAACCAACCCAAAATGTTTAGCGATTGTCCGAAAGCGCCGTATCCACCGGCAGCGCCACGGGCAACGCGCGAACGGCGTTGATGCGGGGCGCGGTGATTTCCGCCGGGCGCAGGTCCACCGAGCTGGTCTCGGTCAGCGGCGTGACGGAAGGCTTGAGGTCGACGGTCGAGGCGTGAGCCGTGGGAAGTTCCGAGGAGACGGTCGGCGCCGCCACCGGCACGGAAGCGGGAGCAGGCACGGAGGCCGGCGCGCTTGGGGGCAGCGGGACCGAGGGCGGCACGGGCGCGGGCGCCGGAGCGGCGCTGGCCTGCGCGACGCGAACCTGGACGTCGTGCTTGATCTTCTCAAGCTGGGCGGCGTAATCGGCGAGCTTCTTCTGCGCGTCCTGCTGCGCCTGCTGCAACTGGCCGAGCGTGGCGATTTGCTGGCGGATCTGCGCGAGCGCGTCGGTCTGTTCCTTGGTGGACTTCCCGATCGGCGCGAGCGAGGCCTGGAGCGCATCGACTTCCTTGCTCAGGCCGTCGAGAGCCGCGGTCTTCGAGGAGGCGGCCGAGTCCTGCGCGATCTGGAATTGCTGGAGCGCGACCGAGTTCTGCTCGAGTTTTTGGTCGAGCGCGGCGAAGCGCGCATCGAGGGTGAAGTGGTAGGAGACGCCGGCGCCGGTCATCGCAAACGCGATGAGGATCAGCGGCCAACTGGTGGTCTTGCTCATGGGGTTGGGGAGTTTTCGGGTTGGTACTGTCGGAAGTAAATGTTGAGGCAATCGAGCCAGTACTGCTTCTGGTTCTGGATCGAGTCGATTTGCGCGCGGATCATTTGCATCTGCGACTGGACCTTGCGGCGGGATTGATACTCGAGGTCGGAGATCTGGGACTTGAGCATCACGATGTCGAGAGGCTCCAGTTCCGCCGGTCCGGGCGTCCAGTCGTACTCCTTGAGGCGCTCGGCCAAGGCTTCTTTCTTCTTTTTGAGGTCAGGAAGTTCCTCCCACTTGCGGCTGGTAATAGCCGAGAGCTCCCACATGAGCAACTCGGTCACTTCGCGCAGCAGGCGGATGCGGCTGGCGGATTCTTCCTGGGTCAGGGTGGTTGGCATTCTCCCCGTTTTATCGGTCGAACGATCCTATTTATTAGGGAGGGAATGACGGATTCGGCCATTTCTTTCCGGCGATTCCGGGCCCCTTATTTAATGGGTATCCGCGCTCTTTCTGCCGATGAACCATGTGGGCCAGGGTGTTTTCTCAGAGGAGAAATCGGGGGATGGGAAAAATCCCTAATCTTTTCTCAGGTTTTGAGAAAGCCGTCCGATGAAGCAAGAAGATTGGCATGATGCCGGTCGCAGGACGGTCGGAGTCCTGAATAAAAACCCGGCGCCCGGGGAACCCCGGAAGGTCGCATGATGCGGCCTTGGTTAGTAAAGGAAAGGACATCCACTATGGCAGTCATTGGTTATAACGCCGCGGCCGTTAATGCCGCATTTTACCTCAATCAGAACACGAATAATCTCAACTCGGCGATCCAGGAACTCTCCTCGGGCAGCCGAATCTCCAACCCGGCGAACGACGCGGCCGGCGTTGCGGTGAGCGGCAACATGACGGCCCAGATCTCCCGCCTCCAAGCGGCGACCCAGGCCTCGCAGGACGTTGTCTCGTACGCCCAGACGGCGGACGGCTTCTTGAGCACGATCGAGCAGCAGCTCTCCCGCATGTCGGAGCTGGCCCAGAGCGCGACCAACGGCGCGTTCGGTTCGGCTGACTTGGCAGACTACAACACGGAGTTCTCGGACCTCGTCACGCAGATCAACAGCATCTTCACCCACGGTGACTTCAATGGCGCCAACATCTTCTCCGGCACGAATGCCTCTGCAGGCATCACGGTCGCGGTTGATGCGCAGGGTGACACCGACTCGTTGAAGGCGCTGACGATTTCGACGCTCACGAACCTGGGCCTGTCGACCTCCTCGACCATCAGCACGACGACCGCCGCCACGAGCATGATCAGCACGCTCAACACGGCGATCACCTCGCTGACCAGCCAGCGCGCGCAGATCAACGCGGACATCTCCAAGTTTAACTTCTACGTGCAGAACCAGCAGACCGAGACGACCAACCTGCAAGCGGCGAATTCCCGCATTGCGGACGTCGACGTGGCCACTGAAAGCACGCAGCTCGCGCAGGACAACATCCTCCAGCAGGCCAGCACCTCGATGCTTGCCCAGGCGAACTCCTCGCAGAGCTCGCTCCTGATGCTGCTGAAATAATCGGCGATCCTGGTCGCAAACGAAACGGGCCTCCCGCAAGGAGGCCCGTTTTTTTGGGCCCCCTGATCTGGCGTTTAAAAAAAATAAGCGTGCCAGGCGTGCCAGGCGTGCCAAGCGTATCAGGCGTATCAGGCGTATCAGGCGTATCAGGCGTATGGGGTGTGGGGATTTTTCACTCCAGGCTCGGCCGGAACGGTTATTCTGGAACGCCGAAACAAAAGCGGAGATCGTCATGCGCTCATCATCGCATGCCTGAGCCGGAAGCGTTAGCCTTGCAAAGACTGGGCAGCCTAAATGGCCTAATAAAATAGGCTCCCGAGGCTCCGGCAGAAATTCCGGCTGGAAAAATGCGCGGGATGCTTTGTGATGGGCCTGCGTCATGTTGAACGAGGCCTACACGAAGCAACTCGCCGAGGTCGCGCAACGCGTCGAGACCCGCGCCCGGCAGGGCCCCGTCGTCCTCGTCTTCGGGCTCGGCAGTTTCGGCGACGTGACGCAGATCACCTCCCTGCTGCGCGCACTCCGCGCCCGTTTTCCCAAGGCGCAGCTCGTGCTTTTGCACAACGATCTGCTCGGCGCGAGCCT
>Ga0209611_10002831_pt1 | contig 30375 bp, 23 predicted proteins | sample S1TSphgellanicum_3_FD_187693 | JGI IMG/M metagenome (GOLD analysis project Ga0209611, IMG submission 187693) | Host-associated microbial communities from peat moss isolated from Minnesota, USA - S1T2_Fc - Sphagnum magellanicum MG (SPAdes) (version 2) | ecosystem: Host-associated > Plants > Peat...
AATAAATATTTTTTTGAAAAAAAGAAAAATTTTAATTTTTTTTGAAATTATATATATTTTCCATCAACTACTATGATATTGTGATATGAATAGTGTAGCCGGTGATAATTATGGTGATTTTCAACATGTCAACTTCATATTTTCACAAAATTTCATTGACAATTTTTAGGATTATTTAATGATGAAACTGACCTTAGGGTAAGGTGATCCTTTGGACGGGCTTAGTATCTTCCAGTTTTGGTCTGGTACCGACTTTTGTACATACCAGTGGACTGGTGGTATTGTTGGGTCCAAGAGAGATTTTTGGCTGGTGAAGGAGTATACTGGTATTTTGAGTAGTACATATTGTTGCTTCTATTAAACAGTTGGATGTGAACCTAAAGTTGTTTTTTTTGGTCGGGAAGGAGCCACTTTGATTGGCCCATCACCCAAAACCCAAAAAAAAGAAAAGAAAACTGAGCCCTCTTGAATGCATGTTCAGCCTTCTCAATGGGTGCATGAACTTTTTTATTTAAAAACTGTTTATTGCCATTTTTGACCTGGGCTAATACCCCATGAGCAAGGGTACCTACTAGGACCAACCCTAAACCCTAAACTGTTGAAAACTCTAAACCCTAAACCCAACAACTCTAAACCCTAAACTGATACAACCTCCAACCCTAAACCCTAAACTGATACAAGGCTTGTATTGCCTCAGGTTCCTAGTTCCTACCAGCATAAGGTACAGGTATAATGCTGGTATTGCCTCAGGTCATACACGACTGGTAAGGTACCTACAACCACTTGTTGATACAAGGCATAGGACCTATATACCAGACCAACACTGGTATCTTCTTTCACTTTGTTTGCGCAAGGGTTGGGTTCAGTGCCTACCCAGTGCTAAAGGAAGACATCAAGAGTTGCCAAGTTTGTGGATCCAAGTACTTGCTTAGGCTCACTTTAGCTGGGTTCCAGGGTCCAAATTTGTAGGAACCAATTTGGACTCATTTGTAGCATATTGAATCCTTGAGTTGAAGCCTACCTTGAAGCCTTGCTTGCATATTGGTTCTTCAAACCATGAGCTCTCTCTAGAACGGCTTTCTTTTTTTCTGTGTTTGAACCAATTGATTTTCTCTCCTTAATGATGCCATGTAGATTTAGCCTCAATAATATGCCACTTTTTGGTCTTGGACCCTCATCTAAAGGCCATGAGTCCAGTTTGTGGCTCTCATCCAATAAGATTTCTCTATTTCATTGGACCCTGGACCTTGGATCCTTGTTTAAAGTGGCCCTTAGCAACCTTTCTAATCTCAAATTTTGCCAAAAGAAAGGGGCAGAGAACTGAAGCTGGCTTGTCAGTGATTTTCCTTTGAAAAGTTATGAAGTTTGTTTTTTTTGTCAGGTCAGCTTTTTGTTGGGAACCTCTTGATCAACTTGGCCAAGAAGACTGACAGCCCCAAGAATGACAACCCTGACTCTGCGGAAGATGAATGAGAGATCACCCCCATCACATGGGAGGGGTGAGGGGGCTTTCCGAGAGAAAACTAGATGCAATCAACAGCCTGAATGCACACAAAGAAAACACATTAATACCAGTTTTTCAGGGAGGGGGTGGAGAAAAATACATATTTCCCGTACAAAGAGGAGAAATCATCCTCTTGAGAGAAACATCAAAGAGGAAAAGAAAACTCCCAACGATGGTTTTTTTGATGGCAAATTTTTTCCCTTTCATGAATTTTCAAATAAAAAAAGAGAATATTTTCTAATAAATATTCTAGTTTTTGAAAAAATTAGCTCTAGGGGAATTTTTAATGTAAAAAAGCGTCTGAAAAGTCACAATTTCCTACAATATGAAAGGTGCGTAAGATGATTTACTTTCATATTTTGAATATTGCCAAATTTGGCTAAATATACTTATTATGGATGGTCACCACTTCAGCAACATCAGAAAATTGGGTGGAAAAAAAAATACACCACTCCCAAGTACATGCAAGACAACAATCATGTAGGTAGCAGAATGTGTACTTTGCAACAACATTACATTTTGGTCAGTGGGAAGTATCTTGAGCTTGGTGATACAAACAGCTGGTATCCAATTGGATGTCAGTCTATAAGTCACTCCGCACACTCCTTTACAACTCACATCTCTGAGTCTCATTTGAAGTGAACCAAAAAATTAACATGGAATCATCCATCCCCCCAAGAGCTTCCTCTTGTCTTGTGTGGGGGGCTGTAAGTCATGATTCCAGGACCATGGACATGAGGATTGACTTAAGAAGGTCCACTTTAGATGAGGGTCCCCAGTCCAAATTCTTCTTAGGGACCTATTTGGACTCATTTGAAGCAAATTGAATCCTTGAGTTGGATGCTGCCTTCGAAACCCTAGCTTACATCTTGGTTCTTCAAATCATGAGCTCTCCTTTACAGCTCTTTTTTTTATTTTCCCTGTTTCGAACCAATTGATTTTCCCTCCTTAACGGTGCCATGTAGGTTTAACCTCAATTTGCCACTATTTGGTCTTGGACTCTCATCTAAAGGCTGTGAGTCCAACTTATGGCTCTCCTCCAATAGGATTGCTCTATTTCATTGAACCCTAGACCTTGGACGGTCATCTCAAAGTGGCCCTAGTAAGTATCATGCCTGTGTGAGCCCTCTCCAAGGTTTTCACTTTTAACCCTCTCCAAGGAATTTTGTTTTTCCTAAGCTTGAAATTTGCACATGGACAACAATGACAACACTTCCCATATTGTCAAGTTTATGGCTGGGGAATCCTTTGAATTCATTTCATTGAAAGGCTCATAGTCTACAATCAAGCACCTAAGTTGGTTGGGGAATTCCCCCGATAAGGGGCCTGTGATGAGCCTTGTTGAGCCCAGCCTTTGGAGAATGTCCCCTACCCATATAGGCTTTACCCATCATAAGGCACGAGGGCAACATTATTATGAATCTAATCATACATAGATCATGAGGTGTACAAGGGGGAGGGATCTTACAGCTACTTATGCCTATCTTAAGATCCCTCCCACTTTCACTCTTAAGGAGTAGGTATAAGATCCCTCCTCTTTTCTAGAAGGGATATATTCATTAATCTAAGGTTCCATTCATATAACATGCCTTTGTAAATACATTAGGAATTCTCTCCTAGTGCTTTATGAAGAAAATTATTCAACCTTTCTTCAAAATCCACACACATAGGACATCTTGGCAGCACATTCTAGGCTGGGAGAAAACTGTTGCCAACCAAAAAAGCTGTATAACTTAGGATGGAGTGCCTAAAACATTTTGACCCTTTCCACAACTTTGTCACAATACATTACTAATGTTGAGAGTGGGGATACTTACACTAACATTAGGGATCCAAGGGTTTGTGCCTTAATGCTGAACTTCTTTCTCATAAAAAAAACACAGGTGATAGCACAAAATTGTGGAGCTTGGAAATTAGTGGCAATGGCCCTTAATAAGGCTCAAGGTTTTGGGTACCCATTTAAAAAAGATGGAAAACACATACTCAAATCACCCCAAAACAAGACACCAACAAAATCAACCCCTCAAAAAAAAAAATCAATTAATAAAAATTATTTATTTAGGATTTATATATGGTCTGAAAAATAACTCCTCTTCACTGACCTGGAGTGCAAAAAAAAGAAAGAGAGGGGAAAAAGAAAAAAGGCAGCTCATATCCCCTATACTCTGGAAGACTGGAAATTTTAGAGAAATTACAACCAGCTTAGACATAGCTGGTCTGCAAAAATTGAGAATAATAGTACAGGGGATTTCTTTATTTCTGCTAAAAGATTCTTTATTTCCTTCACAAATTTTATGTTCTTATTCATCACGGGGTTTACATTTCATTGTATATTTTAATAAATAGTATGATGAATATGATGACATTATTTTTTGTAGGTTCATATGTGCTCCCCATAGTAAGAACAATGATGCATGATAAGGTATAACATTATATCTTCATATCTCAATCTATAGTATTGTTATTAAATCATTTATGCATTGAAAAAAGATTTATTTTCAACATTTGTAAGGAAATTTGAAAATTTATATTCATTACAAAGAATCCTATCTATACCAACCCATGTGTTTGTGATTTCAAGTTTTCAAATCAATCATTTTTACAATTGTCAATACAATTGTCCTATGTGGCACTAGGTTAAAAATTGTTTATATTCACATATTCAATTTAAAATGATTTAAAATTATAAATGTGATTATAACTTACAACTATTATTAGTTTGAATGAAAATGAAGATGAAAAATGCAATCATACCATCCATGACTAATGACTTCTAGAAATAAATAAAATTTTAATTATTTTTGTAACTAACAATGTAATTCATAAATAACTAAACAACATGTGACATGCAACTTGAATTATGACTATATATAGTTACAAATATACATGTGCATTATTTAAATATTTTATTAGTATTATCTTTTAGAATTTTTTTTAAAAATAATTTTTTTACAAAATATAATTAGTGTTGATTGAAGCTGCCAAGGTAAACAAAGAAACTCAATGAAAAACCACACCCAATAAAACGCAAAAAAAAATTTACATTTATATTTACCCGAGCTCCTAGAATTACCTATACATATTCCAGTATTCATAATTACCATATGCGGGCTGAGAGAATTACCTAATACGTACAACAGTAATAACCGTATTTACCATACGTTAGTTACTTACCCCTTGCAAGAGAAACCCAGGCTGTCCAGCCAGCCAGAGGGAGATGAGTTGGCATGCAGCCCGAAAGTTCGGGCAGCCCAGGAAGAAGGAGAGAAATTCAATACGGGAAAGACGTGGGCAGGCGGAATGAAGTAATAACAGAATTAATGGAGTTAATCATTGATGGTGACTGTTAACTGAGAACGGTGATTGGGAACAAGGGAACCCAACGGGACGGGAAAACCGTGTCCTGCACGGTGCGCACGAAGCCCGTGCCCGCCACCCGCCACCGAGCTCCCTCACTGCCTCCCTCCTCTTCTGTCTGTCTTTCGCACTCTCACCGCTTCCGATAGAAAAGCCGCAAAGCCGCAAAGCGGCGGGAAAGCCAGCATTGTCGTTTGTCTTCGCTCCTGCGTTGCTATCGAGTTCCTCTTTGTATTGCAGCATCTCCTCTTCATCTTCGTTAGCTGCAACTCTGCTCCTGTCTGTTGTGAATCCTGATGCTTTTGCATTGTGCAAGTACCCATTGTTCTGAAAAGAAAGAAGCTTTTCTTCAATTGTTCGAGAATAGCGCTCTTTTTTTTTCCCGTCGTGTTTTCTCTCCTTCGACTGTAGATTGTTCTCTCTCTCTCTCTCTCTCTCTCTCTCTTCACTGCATGGTCTGGTTTTTTGTCACTTAGCTAGAAAAGTGTTTGTGTGTGTGTTTCGTAGCCGCCGGCTTTGTCTTACTTGTTGTAATTTGCAAGCAGGGTTTGCAGTTTGTCTTTTTACCGAATCTGAGAGCAAGTGTGAGTAGTTGGTCTTTGTTTATTGTTTCTGGTGGCAAAAGCTGGAGTTTTGTCGTGTTGCGTCAACTTGGTTGGATGGGCTTGGCGGGAAGACTGTGAAGAGAAGAAGAAGAAGAATTGTGAGCTGCTGCTCTGTGTTACTGTAATACATTCCCGGAATGTTGTAGGTTGGAGTCTTTTTTCTTCACAGCGTGGCCCTTGCAAGAACGTCATACAAGCAATGTAGGCTGTTCTGCGAGGAGATTTGCATAATCCTTGGGACTTGTTGGAGTGTCTGTGGATTTTTTCATGAAAGCCGGTGATACTGCTCCAGCCGCCTGTCTGAGTTTAGCATTGTTGTTTTGGATCTAGAGATCCTCACACTGAGCTCCAAGCAAGCTTCACTGGTTGCTCGTGATTCGGCAGAAATGGCGGAAGCTTCAGGAGCGGTTTCCAGAAGCTGGCCGTACTTTGATCCTGAGTACGAAACAAGCGGACCTCGTTACAATCCTCCGAGGTAAGGCTGTTCTCCAACCTCTGGCGTTGCTCGGCGCGTTATCTCCGACAAGGTGCCCCGGCGGCGCACTTGTCTTTTTCGTTTCACTTACTTTTGTTATTTCTCATACTGTGCCAGGTTTCTTCTTGTTGCAGGGTTGTTATAGACAACGATGCGTACGAAGATGTCACAGTTGTGAAGGTAGGCTTGCTCTTCTCCCACTAGCAGCTGCGATAACAGAACTGTCTCAGATCTTCATGTATCTGTGTAGCAGCAACTGACACTGGCTCTTTTTCACAGTTCCACAGTGCCAACAGGCATGGGATTCTTCTAAGCGTTGTGCAAGTGCTCACCGATCTCGAGCTGGCGATCTCCAAAGCGTACATCTCTTCAGACGGAGAATGGTTCATGGACGGTGTGTCTGCTGCACATTCCTGCTCTTTGCTACGCCATTCTTTGGGGAGATCATTTGCTTGTGCTCTTGTTGCCTTGAAGCATTTCCCATGTTCTTCATGTGTGTTGCTGACTCGCTTTTCTTCTTGGTGACAGTGTTCCATGTGACGGACTTGTGCGGAAACAAAGTCTCGGAGGAGAGTATAATGGGCTATGTTCAGCAGGTGGGTCGCTTGCACAACTCTCTGCTGCAGTCTGTCAAGACGTTGCCTTTCATTCTGTGACTGCTTTTCTGACTGCGTTTTTCCGGCTGCTTATGCAGACTCTAGGAACTAAGATGAAGCGGGAGCTTTCGTCAGTGGATCTCTTGCGATGTCCCGGTCGTTCAGTCGGGGTGAAGTCCATAGCCGAGCACACAGTGATAGAGCTCACAGGGAAAGACAGGCCAGGTCTTCTGTCTGAGGTTTCCGCAGTTCTGACGGAAACAGGATGCAATGTCAATGCGGCGGAGGTCTGGACACACAATCTCAGAGCTGCTTTTGTCTTGTATGTTACAGATGAAGAGACTCCAGGGCCGATTACAAATGGAAAAAAACTTGAACGCATCAAGGAGCTGCTCTTCAAAGTCATGAAAGGAGGAGCAAGCAATGACGAAAAGAGGGGAGGAGGAGGAGCTAAAACAGACATTGCAACAGAGGTGACGCACACTGAGAGAAGGTTGCATCAGATGATGTTTGCAGACAGGGATTATGAAGCTCTTGAGCTCCCACCAGCACCGAGGTGTAGTACTAGTAGAAGCAGCACGGTGGAGAAGAAAGACAAGCCTGTTATTGATATTCAGAGCCGTAATGAGAGGGGTTACTCTGTGATCAATGTTGCGTGCAAAGACCGACCCAAGCTTCTGTTTGATATTGTCTGCACCTTGACAGACATGCAATATGTTGTCTTCCATGCTACTGTCAACTCCAAAGGCACTGACGCTGTTCAGGTACAATGTCATTTGTTACTGCAGACTGGAAGATTGCAGATTTCACAACTCTTCATTTGAGCTAACTATCATCAAGTTGATAGTCTATGGGCTTCTTTTGAAAGAAGATATGTCTATGATGTGATTGTCAAAGACAAGACTGTGAAGCTGTTGGGGTGCAAATGTGGAGGTTCTGTATGGTATGTTTGATTGTGGGAAGTCTTGTTGTTTGAAAGTGGTTTCTTGACCCTGACCTCAAAATGTGCTCTTGTTTAACAGGAATACTACATTCGTCATGTCAATGGTTGTACTCTTGATATGGAAGCTGAGAAATGGATGAAGCAGTGTCTTGAAGCTGCCATTGATCGGAGATCTTGCGAGGTGGGGTCTTTTATCTGCTGTGCAACAGCACATGACATGTTTGATATACTTTCTTGGATGGTGAGCAAAAGCTCTTGGGAGAGTGTTTCTTCAAACTGATGTCTCTGTTGCATTTTTGCATGGTGCAGGGTCTTAGGCTGGAGCTTTGCACAAATGATAGGGTTGGCCTTTTGTCTCATGTGACCCGTGTGTTTCGAGAAAATGGTCTATCAGTTACAAGGGCAGATGTTGCGACTCGAGATGACAAGGCTGTCAATGTGTTTTATGTTACCAATGCTTCTGGAGATCCAGTAGACACAAATGTCGTAGAAACTTTGAGACAGGAACTGGGACACACAATATCAGAAGTGAAAGAGGCCCCACGGTTTTGTAAGCCTCCTCCACAAGAGTTGCAACGTTTGTCTAAGCTTACACTTGTGGGTCTCCTCCGATCCTCAGAGCGGTTCCTTTATGGCCTGGCAAACCTCGACTGGAAGTCTATGACATCTGCAGGAGTTCTTGCTCAACTTGGGATATGAGATTCAATGTTTGTGAGATCCTTTTGCCTTTATGCCAGTCCACAGGTCCTGCAAAGGTTTTGACTGTCATGTACTAAGTGATGCCATAGTGTGTCTACAAGGAGAGGTAGTGAGGAGTCAGTAAAATTTCATTTGTGGTCATTTTTGTGGAAAGCATGCTTGGTGATGGACAGGCTCAATGAATAGAGGGCGAAGTCTTTCTTTGTGATTTTGGCACTGTGGGTTAACTGGGTTCAATTGGGTTGCAGGAAAAAATTACATGGGAGTCATGGAACTGTGGTTGAACATGTTGGAATGGCAATATCTTACCTCTCTTCCTTTTCTTCTGGAAAGGTACTTTTGAGTGTTATCTAGTCCACATTTCATGATACTACACAGTTACATTGTGTGACTAGTGTTTTAGTATGAGTTGTATGGTGTTTTGGCCTGCAGAGAGTGGAGAACAACATTATGCTGATGCATGGTCAAACCTGTTTGAATGTAGGTTATGAGGATGTATTTGTGAGCAAAATTGTGCAGCCAACAACATCATATCTTAGGAAGGCAATGAACTGAGTTGCAGAAGCAGAAGAAGAGGCAGGGCCTTGACCAGTGTGCTGCCCACATTGAGGCACCATGGCAACCCTCCTGTAAGATTCCTGGTTATCAATTTATGTTGAACTGTTGTCTTGATAACTTCATGGCAGACTATATGTCTTTCTGTAGTTTCATTCCTCAGTTGCCTGGACATGTCTGAAAACAGTACAGGTTGTTCTAAGCTGTGAGTGCACACTGTTTTCTGGTGGCAGGTGGGTTTGGACTAACCAAGTCTTCCTTGTGATCCATGAAGAAAAGAGTGAGACCTGTGTTTGGTGTATGAACTGTGATGATGACCAGTGGCTTCAATTGACAAGGTTCCCATGAAGAGGGACCCTCAGAATCCATATCAGAGAGCTGTGTGAAATGGAACTTGGGTTTCCAAGTATGCAAATATGAGCTTAAATAGAGCAATCCTGATAAAGGTTAGTTCCCAAGCCTCAGATAGATATGGTGACCATACTGTATCAGCCATTGAGTTTGGCATACAAATGCAAGGGCTGTAAACTCATCAGACCAGAAGCTCTGTAATGGCCAGTGGAAGAACAGCTCCATACTTGCTACAGACCAAGAGAACTGCAAGGTTGGGGGAGTTTGTTAGTTTGATGAAAACAATACTGGATAAGGAATGAAGATGTGTTGCCTGGCATCTTAAAACCCTTGTTACTTTCTACTCATGTAGTCATTAGAAATCTGAAGGGATATGAAATGAGTATGCACCGCTGTTGTATGTCCTTCCCTTTGTGGATCAGGAAGGTAAACGGCCTTTGTACAATTCTTTTAGTCCTGGTGTAAAAAATGATGTAGTTTTGGAGTCTTGTTTAAAGATTTTGTGGCTCCTTTTGGGCTGTGCACATTGTCTGCTGAATGGATGAAGTTGTTTTCTGATTATTATGTCTTCTCAGATTTTGGTAGATGTGACAGTGACATGCAACATGACACATACTACACCTTCTTTCCACCATTGATGTTCATCAGTTTTCATTGGTGAGGCAGGAAATCATTCAGATTTTTTGGCAGGTACTGTTCTCTTCTTGAAAGTTTCTGTTATTGGGGTGTGCTGTGGAAAATCCAAGTATGTACTGGTGTACAACTTTTTCAAGTAGATGGTGTCACACATTGGATGGATTTGGAGATTGTTTGTATGCTTTTAATTGGTGCACAAAACTGTCAAATTGGTAATGCAGACTGGGAGAGGCACACTTTTGTCCCAACTTTTGTCCCAACTTTCCAAATCCTGTATTTGCCAATTGATGAGTGATATTTGACAGTCCATTTTAATCTCCCTTAAGACTTGAGCTCAGTTATGAAAGGTCATTAGTAGAAAATAGGTTTTACTTTGGAGTTATGATTTTGTTGACATAAAATGGCCATCAGAAAATTGTCCAAGTCCACATGTCCAAAGTGGTTGTTTTAGGGAAAAATACTATATTGTTGCAAAGAGCTTAAGAAGTGTTAAAAGAGAATAAATGCTTGCTTGTAAAGCTATATTGGCTGTTCTTTCCTTTTTGTCCAAGATCAAAAGAGCTAGAGATAGGAGACAGGGTTTGTACCCCAAAGCTTGCTCTCCCAACCTGGTTTTTCTCACTACCACTGCAGGTGTAATTTATTTCCCTTAAGAGCAGGAAGAAGCTCTCCTTGTATACTGCTTACCATAACAATCTTCCAATTTGCACAAGATACTTCTGGTCTTAAATACAGGCCGAGATGAAGCAGGATCTGGACAAGAATAACAGACATATCTTCCAAAGGGTTTAGCAGGATGGGGGCAGGAACAGGGATATCTTCCAGATGTGTAGGCGGTGGCAAATACTCAAGATGCTTCTGGTCTTAAACAAAGGTGCAGATAAAGCAGGATCTGGACAGGAATAATGCTCATATTGATTCATTCGAATAAAGTAATTCACTACAGTGGAAGCTGAAATTGATTGGCAATGATTAAGCTCAGCTATGTGTACAAAAGGCCCACTCTTCTTCAACTACATTACGCTCCCACAGTGGAGGATATATACCAAAACACTACAAGCTGAAGAGCAACGATGAGTAAACTAACTATTGCTCATATTTCCAGCATCTAAGTCAGAAGAAGAAGAAGAAGAAGAAGACAGGAAGAAAATCAAAGGGTCAATCCGGCAATTAACAGCAATTAGGTATTAGAGATCACGTAATGGCGTTTGTACCTAGCTTTTGGGTCTTTTGCCAGCAAGAGAGAAGGAAACCTTGTGACCATCTTGATCAGACTTTTGCAAATGTGTAGGTTGTGAAGGTGCACTAACAACATCTTTGGCAGCAGTGGCGTTGTCTTTGGAATTTTTGGCATCACCTTTTCGTTCTGTCTCGTCTTCGTCCATTTCGGGGAACGTACGAGTAGGCACCGCAAGCTGGTAATTCGGCGCGATCAGAGTATCCAGTTCAGGCGGCAAGGCTATGCCTGGACTTCCTATGACCTTGGGCAATGGAATGCTGTTCCTCGCCTTGGCCAATTCCACCAGTGTCTGGAATTTGCACCACGGCACCAAAAAACAAAAACCCTTAAGCCCAAAAAGAAAAGATAGAAAAGAACAGAGACCGGATCAAGCATGCAAGGCAGAAGAAAGTTGTTGCGTCAAGTTCTATATACCTACCTCGCGGGGAGGCGGCTGCGAGAAGGAGAAATTGACGCGAGATTGAATTGCTAGCTTTACATCATCGCAATCGATGGCAGTCTTGCCAGCATGCTCTGAGTACGTTTGCGCATCACCCAGCACGTCCACCACGTACCTGTACCACAAATCCAGGAACTGATTCACCACCCGCGGCTCATGATGCTCCACACCCATTGATCGGAGAATGGATTTCACGAGCTTTGCATCCCTCGGCAACTCCTCATCTTGCCCCATCTCCCTATCTCAAGACTCTCTATGCGTGTTGCTCCCCTCGCTCGTCTCTCTTGTTCCAAATTAGGGTTTGGGGGTTATGTTCTCTGTCAGTAATTTGAGCATTTTGTCCGTCTCCTCCTCCACATGACGATTTGCGATTGATAACGTCCGCTCATTAATGCAATTCTCCAATACTTCTCTCTTCCTTTGAAATCGGATTTTTTCTGAGCAGAATTCTTATGTTTCATTCACAGGTCGAATCTTACGAACGGGTTGAGAACGGGTTGAGCTCAATGATTGTGCTTAATATTGTTGCTTTTTTTATGCTGCATAGCATTTTGCTTGAAGTTGCATCAGGTGTGTTTGAAGAGCACTGTAAAGTTAACATTCAAGTTCTATACTCAACATAGTTTTGAGATATATGATGTCCATTGTGCAAGCTTTTATTGGTGATAACTTATATTTTTTTGCTTACATGACTACATAGTTGAATTGGACACTTTTTGACTTGAGCTCAATGATTTTGCTTAAGATGCTCTTCAGCATCTTGCTTAAAGTGCATTAGGTGTTTGAAGAGCACTTTTGTCATTAACATTATTCTACTCTCAAAATTATTCCCCTAATTCTTTGTTATACAATGTGCAAGCTCTTTTGTGATGCCTCATATTTCTTTCTTACATGACTACATAATTGAATTGGACACTTTTTGACTTTTAGGCGCAATTATTGTATCTAAGATTGTTGCTTAAGATGCTTTACATTATTTTGCTTAAAGTGCATCAGGTGCTTGAAGAGCACTTTTAACATTAACATTCACTTCTGTACTCAAAAATATTCCCCTGATTCTGTGTTATACAATGTGCAAGCTCTTTCGTGATACCTTATATTTCTTACTTACATGACCTACATAATTGAATTTGACTTACATGACTATAATCATATCTGACTATTGACTTCGACCATGGCATACACAACATGTCAATTTTTGGCAGCTTTTGTTCTTGCAATTTGAACAAACAAGTAAGGTGCCAATTTCAAGCAAGACTTGTAAATTCAAAATGTGAATCCAGGATGTACAGCTTTTCATGCACAATTGTGAAGTGAAATCATCAAGAACCATCAGTAGAACCAAAACCATGAATGTGGAATGTTTTAACCTTTTAAACAATCAAACTAGTGGTGTCATTCTTTTTGGAGAATAGAAGGAAGAGCAAACCCATCACTTGCAACAAATTCCTACGTTCTACACCACCTGTAGATTAATGAATAACTCTCTCTGAATGGATCAATGACTATAGCAATACTGCTATGTGTCCAATTTCTGAGGACAGGAAGTGGAACATTCAATATATATGTAAAAATACAAAACACACAGCCACAACTATACAATCAAGACACTATCTGTGTCTATATATGAACCTCTTTTTGGAGGGAGCTCATTCCTTCCCTTTCTATGAGAAGAAAAACCCACAAAGTTCCTCTTCAGTGGATTCAGGATTTTTATCCACAATGTTATACGAATTGCAACTTTTTCAAATTGGATGTTAAATGCCAGAATCAATGGCAAGAACTTCCAATGCGCTAATTCTCCTATTATGTGCTAAAATGATGAATTTCTGTGGTAGATCAGTGAGCTCTCTCTACCTCTGCAACTATGAACCTTCTTTCTGTATGTGAGACCAGGATGCTACATTCTGAGTCTGACTTTCCTCAAGAGGGTCTCTCAATTTCAAGAATAATACCTGTATGTTGGGGATGAATGAACTTGGGCAAACTTTTTGGCGTGCATCTCTGGGTGACAAATCATGTGCCAGGAGGGCTGCCACCTGCTGATATGTTTGAAAGGATAACATACACACAGAGGACTGAAGAGGAGAGGAGAGAAACCCAAGCACCACTGGGTGCAAGTTCCATTGCTGCAGTCACAGGAGACTTCTCACGGCCTTCTGCCCAGTGACGTAGCCGTTCGGCCTCTGCTGCATAAACTGCTTGTCCCTGTTCATGAAACCATGCAGCTCTTGAATGGAATCCTAGAATCATCTTGTAAAAGTGTCATATAGGGTAGCATCTCATACTTGCCTGGATAGTACCTCCCAGTGATCACATGTTCCAAACTCATACTTGGGAATTTGAACATATCTAGAAATCAATAACTGAGAAAAACAGATTTTCAAGACTGTAGCTCTTTCCTTCCACCAGCACAATTGTTATATGTTTCTCCACTTTCCAGTCAGAGCTTTTCTGTTGGATTGTCCTGAATTAAGGGGCTACCATAATGCTAGTGGTAAGTTTCTTCCCTCTAGAGAGAACTTGAATTGAAGAGAATAATGAGTCAAGAATCACGTACTTCTTCATCAAACCAGCGCCCACGCCGAAACCATGCATTGACAATGGCCAGCACAATTCGTGGGGGAGTGAGGTAGTTGACTGCTTTGCCGGTGCCTTTCACAGTCCGCAAATTTGGCACTAATGCTCTTGCAACAGTCTCTGGTTGCTCACATATGATATTGAACATCTTCTTGTTTTGCAGTGAAGCACCACTGCAGTTACATTCATCACTCTTGTAAGTACTGGAACAAACAAACATGATTATACATTGCAACCATCAGTCCTGAAACTTCTCCTTGCTTGTGGAGAAGACCCAAAGAGAAAACTCTTGTACCATAGCTCCTGTGATTTGGAAGATAGTGTTGTTGACAATGCTTTGATTCTCCAACCAGACATCATAAAAGTTCACACACAAGTGGATCTAATCAAATAACATGATCACCTGAGGAGAAGTTCAGTAAGAACCATGCCCGGTGATGCTGTGTGGATGCCAACACGAGAACCCTTGCACTCTTGCAGCAGGGATCCAGACAGCTGTCTCAGGCCACATTTTGTTGCTCCATAACTGGCACATACATTTTTTATATGTCAATACACTGTGGGCAAAGATTATCATGAGGAGAACTTCACTATCTGAGTCCTCCAATGAGTCAAAGATGACTCTCCCTTATGAGAGATACAAATACATGAGTACATGTATATGGTTGCTTGCAAAAAACACTGCCAACTTGAAATGGAATGCAAGCAATGAATGCTACTGGAAAAGGTTGACAACTGTTCAGACAAATCATTAGCAACCTCCATATCCTGACAGTAAAGAAGAAGCTTACGCCGCAGTCAGAGGAGTACTTGTGCCTCCAGAACCAGCACCATCCATGTTGAATATATGGCCTCCTTTCGGTTGCTTGCTCATAACACGAATAGCTTCACGGGTGCAGATTAAAGAGCCTATCAGGTTTGTGGATACAATCTGCAGGCAAACAATCAATGCATAGCACATGTTGTCAAACTTCCATCAATCAGTTACTCCATCTTGTTCATCTCAATTCTGCCCATTTCAAGAATCTATTGAAGAAATAATTGCATTTGATCACCAAACAAAGGTTGCTGGAAATCTTTCAAACTTGGTCCCACATGAGAAATGCCATCATGGTGAAAAGAGACTGCAGGTTTCTTACTTGAGAGATTTCTTCATCTGAGAATTCCACCAAAGGCCTAAATCCCTTATTCATACCCGCATTGTTAATCTGTAACAATGCCACCATGTCTACTGTGTCACTATCAAATTTCTGCTGGCTACAACTATGGTGTTGCTCCAACAGGTTGGCCAAGCCACCAAAACGCATATGCAAAAGACTCATGGATATTGCAGCTCACCCAAATGTCAATTTTTCCCAGCTTCTTCACAGCAAAATCTGCCAGTGCTTGCACCTCATCACTCTTGGCAACATCGCAAGCTATACCCACCACCTTCTTGCCTCTACGTTTGGCTTTTATGATTTTGCATACCATTGCTTCAGAGTCTGCAGCCATGAGTAGGTTGCGGTGTTTCTCTTCAACCTCTTGTTGGAGCTCTGTGACTGTGTCTCTCACTGACTCAGGGCTATCTCCTCCAGGAAGCCACCCACAAAACAAAAGCCATGTAAGTACTTGCTCAAAGCTCTACAAATATGTACGAAATCAACTATGCAAATGATCTCAATTAGTTAAGCCTCCATGAGAGGCAGTGAAGACTGATAGCAAACTGCCATGACAGACTGACAACTGAAAAGAGCAAACAGTAAGTAGTATAGAGAGTGTAGACTTTATCCTACCTACGAGAAGCTATAACGACATTGTCTCCAGCTTGCAGAAACTCTCGAGCAAGAGCCTTGCCCAAGCCACGGGTGCTGTTGACCTCAAAAAACAGAGCATAAAATAATCAGTAACCATAAATGAACTTCAGGTTTACCCAGCAACAGCCTCTGAATTCTTGAATACCAAATGGCACCAGACTTTGGTCATACAAAGTTCTGCACATTTCTGGAAGTGACTTGAAGACTCAGTTGTGACATTGGCTAGCACTCAAAGAGCCAGAGCAAATGATTCTTGACTACTCCAATTGCAGATGCAAAGAACCCTCTCAGACATATGTGAAAGTTGAATGCATCAAGATGGAGACTCTTAGCAGCATCAAGGAATGCAGACATGATGAGCGGGAGTTTCAAGAGCCAGACTTGAAGAAATCTCAGCTTGCAGCAGAGATTACTACTAGGAGCTGTTGCTTACCTTCCAGTGATGACAACATTCCGGTGACCTGATCTTGCATGACTCTCCAAAACCTGACCAGCACCGATCATGGAACCCACAACAACTCCAGCAAGCCAACTGAACCACAAGACACCTTCCTGATGAGATTCACCTCCTGCACAACTCCAACCACAAATTACCCTTGTTAAGAGATGCATACATACATACATTCCATCAAATCTTGGAGCTATATATGTTTGTGATCTGTGCAACACCAGATTGCTGTTGTTCGATATGCTTGCTTACCAGAAAGCTGAAAGCCAGTTGCAAGAATGGCTCCTGTTGCTGTCATGATGAACATGTATTTTCCAAGCTCCTTTGAAAACTGTGAATCATGCACGAGGGAGGGAGTTCAGGCCCCAGGAAGAGAGAGAGAGAGAGAGAGAGAGAGAGAGAGAGAGAGAGAGAGAGAGAGAGAGAGAGAGAGAGAGAGAGAGAGAAGAAGACAAGAAAAGTTGGAGGTGCAAACCATGCTTGTTGTTCAACAACACACAATTTGTTTCTGTTTTCAACACTGCCAGAGCATTTCTGCAATCAAAACCTAGTTTACACAAGTCCAGACAAACAAATTGACTGCATCCTCTGGAGTGGAGGAGGACAAGGATGTTGATAGTGATATGAAGCTTGACATGCATGATGATGATGCGAAAACAGAAATCATGAGGATTGATGATTGATTGCACAGACAGAGAGACATACTGCCAAGAAGTCTTCCTCAGCCCTGTGAATCCCATTGGCTATCCTCCTCCTGATCGGTTCTGTGGCTGAAGGACTACCGCCGTCCAGCATCCGGAGAGGATTCCACCATAGCTTAACCCGCTGCTCCATGTTCTTGTTATTCCTCTTGGATTCTGCTGCGTCCGTTGTTGCATGCGGCATCCCACTCAGGGTTCGAACAATGGAGCTCACAAACTGCCTCATAAGCGACGAGCCTGGGGACTGACTGCTACCAAGCTGTACAACAAGCTTCTGATACTCATCATCATTAGCTACGCGTTCCGATCTCTCCTCCGCTTGAAGTACCTGCTCTTCTTCTGGTTGTGATTGAGCTTCTCTTTCCCCTTCCTCCGGAGCTTGCCGCGAACTCCTGATCCTTGTATCTTTCTTCCCCATACTTGAAAACTTGCGCTTGAAACATCCACCACCACCACCACCACCACCACCTCCTCCTGCTCTCTGGAGAAAATTTCTCGTAGACAAAAATTCTCGAGGGAATTTCGCGAATTTTCTGTATGTCGACGAATCTCCTCGCAACCTAAACTTGCCTTCAAATTGCTTTCTCAGCCCAAGATTCAAAGGCGGGCTCCAAGCTGCTTTCTGAATCACGCACAGCCTAACTCCTCCTCCACTTCCTGGCTGAAATTGCACCAAAGACAAGTCCTTGGAGTGAAGATCACCATGGCTCTTCATCAGTTGCAAGCTCGACCCCATTACTAAATTCTGCAAACTCGCCATCTCTTTTTTTTTCTATACCACACTTCCTTCAAACTCTCACAAAATTCACACTACTAGAATGAAATGATGAATAGGACTCCTCAGTCACACAATTGTATCCATCTCTTCTTGTGTTCCACAGCTCTAGACAACATCGCTAGTCGCATGATTATTGCTCTTTCCTTCAAATGATACCCACAAGATTCAACATATTAAATTGGAAACACATGGTGGTTGCCTAGCACGGTGAAGCTGCCCCAAGAGGAGGAAGAGCAGGAGGAGGAGGAGTAGCCTTCAGTTATGCCGGATATGTTTCTGTAGTGGACTTCACATGACCCTAGAATGTAGGAATACCAAACCTTGGGCCCTCCGTTTGTGGGTGCGTGCCAATGTCTGTCTCTACCCGGCTAAAGGGGCAGAGCCAACAACAACAAAACCCATGGCATCCCACAGAATCATCATCACACGAATATGTAAGTACGACTCCGAGTTGCAGAATTCCCGGCGGCATGCGCGGGGTATCATTACATAGTGTCTATAGATTATAGATTGCTCACGTGGTCGGACTTGGGTGTCACGAAACCGATGAGTCTAGTAGGTCCTTAAGAAGAAAAAGAGAGAAAAAGAGTGACGTATCTAAGTGGAGAAGAAGCTGTCTAGAGCTGCCATGAGTGTGCGGTACACACGTACACACTGCATCGCGACGTGCATGCGCCAGATTTGGGTAGCGTGCTCCAAGCTGCGCCGCACGTCACGGAACGAAGATTGCTTAACAAAAGATGAAGAAGAAGAAGAAGAAGTTCATGAAATCACGGCAACTGACAAAAATAATTCCGATTTCGTTCCTCACACAAAATCGTACATTTTTTCAGAGTTCAAGCTACTTGACAAACATGAAATTCTTCACCAGTTCCATTGAATCTCTAACAGACAACTTGTACAAAGATGATGACGTTCTGAATCAGCTCGGAGCTTCATTCAAACGTCGTGAATGTTTTCGCTCGCGACCATCTATCGAAACCCTTATGTTGTCCCTTACAAGAAGATAATTTATTGCAAAACTGGTGAAATCTGATGTTCAGGAATTATAATTTTTTTCCCATTAAATCCGAGGTCACAAAACGTAAGCTTGGTGCAAGCTTGATCGAGGATGTATAAACTCTTTGACTTTGTTGATTAGAGCTCCATGTCTCTTTCAAGAGTGTTAAGTCCTTGAACATCATCACTCAGAGGGTCATCGTTTCTGTTGCTTTTGATAGGTGGTGAGTGGTGGTGGTAGTCTGAGACACTTTGTAAGCAACCCTCTCATAAGCTGGTTACTATGACTTTGAGAGATGGTCGACATTCTCGGAACTTGAGTGTGCAAGGATGTTGAAGATGCTGAAGCTCACATGAAGAGAGGTGCACATGAAGAGGTGCATATCTGATTCAGAGTACCATAGAGGAGATGACAAGGATGACATTAGAGTGCCACTTGTGGACTTACCATTTGCTGTGGTGGGTATAATTGTTAAAGAGTGTTGGTTGAGTCTTATGGTGCATTCACACTTGATGTTAAGTCGGTGTTAAATGAAAATCTAGGTGGCATCCTAGGTGGCACCCAATGTTACATGGACCATAGCTCAATGTTAAGTGAATGCTAGCTTAACATAAAACTTTCATGGCAACTAGGTTTAAGTCCTAAATGGCTAGCTCGCATGGTGTTACCGGACTCAACCCTAGAGTCCCTAACACCAAGTGTGAATGCACCTTTGGAAGAAGGATGATAAAATTGGACAAGATTTCCAAGGGAGGTGGATTACTTCCAAATTTTTCCAAATGATGTGAAAAGAATATTAGGGTCCACAACTTAATGAAAATATAAAATTTATAATTCACTTTAATGTAAATAGGGTGCCAAGAATTGAATTATGAGAATATATTTAAAATATGATATATCTCAATTTTAATAGAATAGTTTTTAATATTTTATTATTTCATAGCAAACCCAATTTTTTTTAAAAACCATTTTATTTCCAGTGCTTCATAAAATATACAATATCCTAACAAGATTCTTGAATTGTAGGTCAGAATTTGCTTAAATGTTCTTCTACTGTGATGCACAAGAGTCTCGAGTTGACGGTTGACAATGTGCTTTTGTTTTGTTGCGGTGCACAAGATCCTTGAGTTGAATCACCATGTGCTTTATTCGATTGCGCTGGACAATACTTTTGTAAAGAAAACTTATGTTTCCCTTTCTTCGTGCAACATGTTCCCTTCCTAATTGTCCCCTTTTCATGTCTAGGGAATTTACTCAACCAGTGGCATAAGTAGCATTTGCTAAAACTAATATGGGTTGAGATTTGCTTAGGCCTAGAAAGTATTTTGAAAAACCCTAGAGTTATTAGAAATGTTGTTGGGTTTTCACAAAAATTGCCATGCTTGTTTGATCTAGTTCATGGACAATAGAGCAAGCAACAAGATGGGGACACTCATCACTTATAATTACGTGAGAAAGATAGTTAGTAAGGTGCTGTCTAAGAATTTTGAATAGCAACTTATGCTGTCAAACATTGTTGAAATTTTCTAATAGCTACTTATGCCAACTATGGTTTCGGTGTAAATGGGTTAGATTAATGCAAGGGGATGGAGGTAGGGGGGTAGTTATGTTTTGCATGTGAACTTCTAAGGGTGGCTCAAAGCAAGCTTTCAAGAGCTGACCTATTAAGGTCCTCTCCTTTGCCACAAGGATAGAAAACAAGACCTCTTTTTCTATTTCTTCTTAGTATGTGCCAAACACGGCACTTTTTGGGGTCCTTTGGGACCTTGGCACTTTCTTGTCCTTTTGTAACCACTTTGCACCATTTCCCTCTTTTTATTTGAGGTGTTTCATCAAGCTTGATGTGTTTGTTCAAGCTGGGCAAGGTACAAAACAATAATTCACCATTATGCTTATCACGTTGCTTTATTTGTGAAAAGATATAAATGATAACCATTTTGTCTAGATTACAAAGTTCCTTTGACAAAGAGGGCAGAATTCTTACCTGTGTGGATTTGATTGAAAGAAGCTTGTAATCAGGTAGATATGCAAATCCAAGTTGTTTAGTGATTTGTAGTTCAAATTTAGATTTTCATTGATCAATATGCCTCCAGAAGATGTGTATGAATTCTTAATGATAAGATATAAGGGTATATAACTAGAATTTGATGAGGCTTGGATTGAAAAATGTTAGTAGTACATATTGTCAAACCATTGATGTAGTATTCAAGGACAATCTGGCCAATTTTGCAAAGGTGTTCGTGGATGATATGAATGTGCTTTGTATTATTGGGTATGAACATTTACAACATTTATATCAAGCTTTGAGGCGAAATTCAATATGAGGAAATGCATTTTGAAGATAATGGTGGCCAATATTGAATTAGACCGAATAAAATCAAAGCAATGCTATAATTGCTTATTCTCATTGCTTTGATTTATTAATCCTGTGTACTTAAACGAATGTGAATTCCTTTTCTGATATTACTAGTGGAAATAATTATGTGAAATACTTGTATGTTTGCACTACAAATGAACTATTTCAGCTAACAAAGAAAGACATCTAGTTTTCATTGACTTCGTATTGTTAGATTGCTTTTTGATGTTTACAAATTGAAATTGGATTCAACATTTCCCTTGGTAATATTAAATTATACCAAAACATTTACCTTGGATATGTAGCGCTCTATTAAAGAAGTGGGAGTAATGTTGTCTCAAGTTGAAGTAATCAAAATTGTTGTAGTTTATGCTAGTAAAAGTTTGTCATTTAAAAATATTTTCATCTCGCGAAAGATGAGAGTTATGCATTGGACTATATGCAGACCCTTCCCTTCTCGATGAAGGCAAGATTGATACCAAATGGGTGGATATGCCTTAGAAATCAGTTGAAAATTATGCACTAGATTGGTGTTAAACATTTGAATGGTGATGCCTCAAATCACAACTTCCAAATTGAATTCATGTCATGTTAATGTTAACTATGTCTACTGCTCATAATCCGGAGGAATGACAGAGATGAAAATGTGATGTAAATTGAGGGTCTTAGTGAACCAAGTGGTTGCAATTATTGTTTTGGGATTAACCATGGTGGATGGGATGTATTTTCAAACTGAGTTTGATACCTAAACTGTACATTGTAAATAATAAGAATGGCATGCAAGGGAATGTGAAACTTGATAGTAGACTTATAAAATTGTCAATTGCTGTAAAGATTTTATATGAAGCACAAGAAGATGCCCAAGGAAGAAGAGGGAAAGGGTTGGTTTTTTATTAGGCCTCCGTTGATGAAGAAGAAATAGATCCATATTGAGTTGACCAAGGAAGTTGAATGGGAGCTAATGTACTGGGCTTATTGAAGTGTAAAGGCTACACATGATTATCCACCGATGAATTTGCCGGTGGTGGAGACTTAGATTGGGATGCAATACAAAACTTTTGATTGGATGCAAGAAGGTATTGTAAGAGACTGTTTGGTGCAAAAGAGTAACCATTTTTTTGCCACAATTTGTGCTAATTGGACAGAATCCATGGTTGAGTGGACAGGACATAGGATGTGCTATTTATATGAGACCATGAAAGAGGAGTTAGATGAAGACCAAGTGGCTGAACATATGATCTTAAAGAGGAAGTTAATTGGTGGATTGCATTAATCAATGTTCTATTATGTAGGTGAGGGCCAAGGACCCATAGAAACAACAGAAAGTTTATACTACAACCAAACCCGTAATCAATGAACTATGCTACAAAATGAGATCCATGAATTTGACAAGGTTTGCCCATGACCACTTGGATTGGCAAGACTTATAGCTTCGACTATTACACCTTTCTCCCAAAAGTAGCACCACAACAATCTTACTTCTCAAACAACTTGTAAATCCAAACAGAGACGGCTCACCAAAAGACACAACTCCCACAACAACACAGATGGCTTGTATCATGTGCACATGAAAAAAAAGGAACCATATTGAAAGCATGAACTCTGTAATCTCACAGAGTTCAAGGATAAACACATCTCCATATGTCCTTCTCGAAGAAATATGATGAAATTAGAGGTAGTGATCACCAAGTTTGTTTAGACTGCCTGCTATTTGTTACAGACATTTCTGTGTGAAAATCAGAGATGCCTGGTGGTTTGCAGTCACAATAACATCTTTTGAGGTTTAGCAAGATTTACCCTCATTGGGTACACACTTGTGGCTTAATCTCACTCTTTCACTCATCAATCCCTTGGCTGTTGGAGCTTTTCCAGGATGTTAAGGCTACAACTCAATTTGATCCAAATTCAACCACATAAAAACTGAACATCTACTCATGTCAAACAGAAATGATGCAATTTCCCAAAAGGAAAGGTGTAGAAACAGAACTATAAAACTGTGAAATGATGAAGAATGGTATAACAGTTTATATGCGAACAACTTAATGATGCAATTTCCCAAAAAGCACGGTGAAATAAGTGAAACAAAACTGTAAAATGATGAAGAATGGTGTAATGGTCGTTATCCCAATACTTTGATTATGCAACCTCACAAATGGCAAGGTGTAGAAACTAGAAACTGAAACAAAACAGTGAAACCATGAAGAATGGTGTAGAATGAACCCCACTGCTGCTGCCTCTTCTCTTGCCCTCTCTCTTGTTTCCTCGTTGCCTGCCATGATCGCCTCTCGATTCTTTGCTACAGCAGAAATGCGAGCAAATCTCTCACAGCAAGGAACTCCGCGCATGAACCGTCAAAGATTGATAGAAACGATGATACGAATATTTAGGGGTTTTCCTGACAGTTTTGCCTAGTGATCATCATCCGTCCTGTCATAAACTTCGGAGAATGGCAGAAACATTCACTCTGTTCTCGACCAAAGTTGCTGCAGATGTCGGGATGTGTGTGATGAGGAGGTCCAGAGACAAAATCTAGGAACGCAATTCTGTCGCACACATAGAGACTTCAGATTCTGAAAGCAGCAGCCATGGATCCGGAGTGGGTGAAATGCAAGGATTCTGGCAGCTAGAACTGTTGTAAAGCTGATTGCTTGCACAAAATTGAGAGCGATCATTGCAAACATGAACAACAGTTATGCAATATCTCTAGCTCGCACACTTTCACAACCCACATTGAATGCAACTATGAGTAGACTTTTTAAGTTTTTTTTCCCCTCTCGATGCCTTCTTCTTGGACCATAGAGTGCTCTTGCGTCGATGATGTCTCTTTGCAGTTCTTGTTCTTGCAAGAGGGTATATTGCGATCCAAAGCTCCACTAATGTTGTTCTTGCGTTTTTGTTGCCACAAACCATGTCGACTGAAGAGAGAAAAGAATTAGTCAGTCAAGTGAAGAAAGTCTAAAATGAACAACTTCTTGCCCCTCACACATTGCGACAACCACACCATACATTCTTCTTCTGCTTGATGGTGTGTTCATCTGCAGGATTTCCTTTTTCCTTGTCCCAGCAATCTCTATGACTGAAAATGTGATCTCAATGTGAAGGAATTTGTTTGTATGGGTTTCAACTTTGTATGCCTATTTCTTAATCCTGTGATTCTATTGAGCTTCTCGATATGATGAGTTGCCTTTGGTTTTATTGGAGGTGCATATGCAAGCATTCATGAAGTAAAGCTTACTTCTCCATCTCCACTTTTGGTATTTGCTTAAATGCCACAAATCTCAATGTTATGAACAAGACAATAAGGAAGATTTGCCATAGATAGATAGATTGTGGTATATACATAGAGGTAATAGAAACATTTGTGGATAGCACAAACAAGATTAGCATTGTGGAAATTGCTTTTCATTGGAGTTGCAAAACTCTGTTTCCATGTTTCCATCACTAGGAGAGTCTAGGACCGAGGGGATAAAGAGAACAATTCACCAATTCAACCAAAACATTTTGGCAAACTCTCTGTACTCTCTACATGTTTGCTGATGAATTGGTACTTGTGTGTCCAGTACAGGAAATGTTGAAGGATAAGGTCTGAAGAAAGACATACCTTGAGAACATATGTGATTTACTAGAACAACCATTTTGTTCAAGGACAAGATAAAATTGTGAACCCTTATATACCCTCCATGTCTGCTTTGTCTTGTTGGCAACATGTGTTCTCCTTGAGATAAATGTGCTCAAGAGAACATCACTTGGTGTGCATGTTGTCTTGGTGTGCTTGCATCATGTTAGGTTGTTTCATTCTTCTTGGGGTTAGTTCAAACTTGGTTGTGCTTTGTAGAACTAGGTTTATGGGTGTGACATGAGTTGCCATTGAGCTTCACCACTGAATGATTATTGACAAAATGCCGACGACCAACATTCTTACCTTCTACAAGGTGTTCAAGAGGTAACAAAATTGGAATTCAGTTTTAATGCTATAATTTAGAGATGGAAATAACAACCTTTGATCATATAATGGTTATTTGCTCGTTTGAATAACCCTCCACAACATTTGTGGCCTTTAAGATAACATAATGGATGGAATCCACTACCCAAGTAATTTGGTGGCTTCAACACAAATTATGTTATTTTTTAAAAGGCTGGAATTTTCACCAAAAAAAAAAAGAAAACTTTCACATTAAAGAGAAATTATTGTGATGGAAATTGATGAAGAATCTTTTGGAATGTTCTGCTTCTGAAATGGACTCTTCAAAATTAGTTAATCAATTTGAGATGTGCCAAGCTGCCAAGGTACTACAGGATTCACAATGACTTACATCAAACCAACATTGGGCACCGTCACAATGGGACTCATAATTGATGACAAGCTTGCCTTGGGCTATCGTGTGGAAAATCAATCAAACTATACTTGAAAACCAACACCAAAGTTACATACTATAATTTGTATTGTAACACTAAATGGTGTAGTTATTTAGCTTGTAGGTTAGGTTCAGGTTACTGTAAATAAATGTAGTATACAACGTACATGGTGCAAACTGCACTACAGCCACTTGATAGTTTGAGTGCATGCTCTTGGTGGGTGATAATTTATTTGGCAGCATGCCAATGTAATTTCAATGTGCAAGCTTCTCAATGCTGGGATGGAGATGCAAATCTCAAGATCAATCAGATTTTTCCACAAACACCTGCAAAATTGGCTGTGATGAGAAGGACCCATGAGAAGAATGTTCGTGAAAGTCCCAATTTCATCTAAGTGAAGAATTGTTCAACAATGTGTGGGTGGATTTGATAACAGATTTACAAGTCCACCAAATATGACTGTAATCATGAAAGGGGTAATAATGGATCCGAGTGAAGTCTTTTGAGAAATTGTTGATTAGCTCCATCACATTGTTGTTGTTAGTTGGGCTTTTTCATCAAATATAGAAAGATTTCAGAAATTTCAGAACTCTCTCCAATAAAATATAGAAAGATTTCAGAAATTTCAGAACTCTCTCCAATAAAATATAGTAAGATTTCAGAATATTTTTCCTTGACATCTGATGACTTTGGAGCATTTTTTTCACAAAAATTCCATTTGTATGGGTTGAACTGGGTTTTTTTGTCATCAAGTGGTGAAAATTCACCCAAAAAAAAAATGGTACCAAAGTCACCAGATTTCATACCAAGTGTCTGCTCACCAACCCCCCATCCCCAAAATTTTGATTTCACAAAAGTTGCGAATGTTTTGCTCAGAAATCCCATTTTACACTGAAAAATCGTGTATCATAAATTATGCCACATATGAGTAAAACTTTTGAATGTTGAATAAGATCCCAATAGTAAAGGGATTATGTTATAGTCAGTACCTCTATATAACATATTACAATTTGCCCTTCAGTGCATGGAAAATTATGTTAAGAAAGGAGATATATAAATATATATTTCAAAGGCTAATTGTCACTTAGTTAAACATATTAATCAACAAAATCATGTATCTTAAATATTCAAAAGCCAAATCAAAAGTAATTTGACAATCACGTCAACAGTTTTTTTAGACCCAACAACTCACAAATTGGTATCTATGAAGCAAGCAAGGTAGTTTGTTTTGTTTTGTCATGCTCAGATCTTCCAAACCACAGTGCTTCATGCTGCGCTCTTTGGTATCTTCAGAAAGCTCTCAATTAGTAGGGGTGCACTAACTTGGTCTGAGAGACTGTTTGGAGCTATGGTGTGGAAGCTATTGATTATTGAACCATTTTCTCAATGAAAACTAAATGAAATCAAAACTGAGAGCTGTATTGGAATTTGGGGGTGTTTTTGATGTTGTTGGAAAACCCTCAGCGAGCCAGATTTAATAGAGTTTATTTCACAATTCCCAGAGCTAAGTTGTAGGAGATATTGATTTTTGAATGGATTTTGTTGCTGGAAATTCAAACAAATTGCAAAAATTGAGGTTGGAAGGAAAAATCTGGAGCCCTCAATGTGTTCACACATGGGCCAACGGCACAGGCGCATACATAAGAACCAGCCTTTTTTTTTAAATTATTTGAAATATTGAATGAGTAGCTCTTATTAAGAAACTATGGGTGCACTTTTGATGATATTATAAATATTGAAGCATGAGCTGTATGGATAGTTGAAGCTTAAAACAGTTGGGAATTGATTACATCCCACACACAAAAAAACACAAACAATTGATGAAAGTTCTATGTTTATTTTAGCAACAAACACACAATGAAAATTCGAAGTATGGTGACACTGGACAAATACAAAGAGTAAAATCACCATGAATTAGGAGCATACCAAGCCTTTCAAAATCATAGAGTCCTGGTTCAAGAGGCAGACAACATGATTAGGAAAACCATTGTGGGTATCCAAAGGAAGAGGTTCTCTAAAAGATCCAACTCATGATTCTGTATTAGTAAACCTATACACTTAAGATGCTGGCAATTGATTATGATTTTGTCTCTTGATTAGTGACTTGATCTACTGTGACTTGATTTTGTTTGTGGTAGACATGCTTGGTGGATATTTCTGTTAACCAGAAGAGGAGAAGGTTAGTGTAGTATTTTGAAATGGCAAGTATGGTAAACATTATGTTCGCAATCTGCAAAGACATCTACGGAGCTGTCAGTGTATGTGCTTGGAAAATAATGGTCGAAGCCAAGAGAGGATCTAAGAGACAACCACATCTTGGGGGAGATAGGGAGTCCGAAATGCAAACTTGCATTCTCTCCAAAATCTAGCTTCTCAGCCCCTCCTCTCCACTAGCCTCAACCATGAGGCTAATACAAACTTCTATAAGCAAATTACATCCTTTGTGCACATTGTTATTACATGTTGAGCTTTGTGTAAACACACCCACACAAATTTTCTTGACATTTTGGGCCTCTTTTGTCGCTACAGGAAGCAATATTTAAAGGAGGAATGGGCATTTCATAGATCTAGGTTTGGTGAATTTGAGCCAATCTTTTCTCATAAGTAATCTATTTTGTTAATTTTAATGGATTTTAGTCATGACCCCATATCCAGTCTGCACCATGTGGAAATCCACCACATGTTGGCAAAATGCACACCAAGGGCATCCATGGATATAAGTTTCTAAATACAGTGCAACTTTTTCTTTACTCATGTTATTTCTCCAAAGAGTGAAATTCAAAATTAAGCGATCTTTTGGGGGGTTTCAATTGCTAATAGTTTTTTTAGTAACAAAATGTAAAAATCAACAAATTTAGTGTTTGTTTCCAGTATGTAGCCAAAAATATACAAGGATGGTTGAAATTTTGTATTTAAAACTATCTAGTCTATAGCCAGATTTGGCTAAATCTTCCTATGAATGATCACCACTTTGGCTAGATCACAAAATTCATAGAACACTAATGTGCCAGAACCCTGTCTGTAAATAGCTTTTACACATTAAACTTCTAGTGCACTCGAGATAACTAAGAAAACAAATTCAGACAACCCAATCCAGTCATCCCATTGGCCTGAAAAAAAACAATCTTTGGGTCTACACATAACCCTTTTTTTTTTTTTTGTTGAGTGAACTGACATTTAAATGTGTTTAATAGGGTTCGGTAAGTTCTTGAGAATTTTAGAGAAACAATGGACCACCAAATCCAGCAATTTCATTGGCCATAACATTTTTTTTACACACCTATACACAAGCCTATTCCACACCCTTTGTACATCGATCCATAAAATCATTTAGCCAAATTTGGCTACATACTAGGTATGAAAGTAGAGAAAAGTAGAATCCTTCTCTATTCTTGGCTACCTACTAAAACTTATCATAAAAATCTGGCAATTTGGAATTTTGTTTCTTTGAAATCTGGTGAATTTGGGCCATTTTTTCCAATGAAAGATCATTTTTATAGGTCAAAATTGTATTCTCTAGGTTGCAATTTGGTGAAATTTCGCCAAAATAAAAAAAACCCACTGGCTAGGTTATTGTAAAGGACTCCTTAAAGAAAGCCCTTTACATGGAAGTCCATGGACACACAATGCTCCTTTATACAAAATTGTGGAGCTAAATTAAAGGAACATTAAGTCTGATTCCTTCTTCATTTATAATCATTAAGCACAACAATGCAATTGATGTTTTATGAAAATCATCAATAAGATTTAAATCATACATGAAGTATTCCTTTATGGGTAATGCATGCAAGCTTAAATTATGGTTGTTTATTCAAATGCATAAGCCTCAAATTCACCTTAGGATCAAAACTTCTAGGGATTGGAATTTCCATTAATTTTCCCTAAACATCCCAACTATTCTTGGGAAAAAACTTTAACCACTTGGTCACTATAGTTGGCCCTGGGCTGAAGTTAGGGCTTCTTTTTGTTAGGATGCTTTCTCATAGATTTTGCCCCGACACTAGCTTTTCATGAACATTTATTTCATCTAGCTACCCTCACATTCTTAGCTCACCCCAAAGCTCTATAGGTCAAGCATTGACCAAATGCAAAGTTGTGAGTCAAACTCAATTACTAGAAGGTGATAACTATTGTCCTTTTTAATGGAAACACGTGTTCTTTTTTACCTTCTTTGGAAAGTTACATATGAAATGTCCTAATTTTTCTAACACTAATTATTTCCTTACATATTTTCATCTTTAGCTACAACTCTCCAATGGAAAGTGCATGTCCATGCACATGCAACAAGGGTCCATTTGAGTGGCTTCTCATTAGGTGGTTGTGATCACAGCATACAATAATCATATATAGATGAAATTCTTAACCATTAATTATTTACATATTTCAACCCGATTTACAAGTCTCCAATGGAAAGTCTATGTCCATTGGGCCCATTTTAGTGACTTTCCATTAGGCTGCTGTGATCACGGCATATGATCATAGCATACATATAAAATGTTCTTAATGTTTTTAAAGATTAGTTACATATTTTGAGCCCAATTACAACTCTCCAATGTGAAGTGCCTGTCCATGCACAAGCAACGAGGGTTCATTTCAGTGGCTTTCCACTGGGCTTGTGTGATCACAACAAAGAATCATAGAATACTGTGTAACTGTGATCACAATAGCCTAATGGAACGAGATCCTTAGGCTACGCCCTTTAGGGCTTATTAGGACTCTCTTTTAGCTATCAAGTTGACCATGTGACAAATTTGGTCACAAAGTTTGTCTTTGTTGGCAAAAAAACTTTAGTTGTAAGTATTGTCTGCACTTATCATCATCCCCAAGGCCACGGGACAACTTCACTCAAATCCTCCATATGCATATCTAAGAAAGTAATTCAAAATGTGCAAAGCTGGAAAGCCAAAAAGTTTCAACATTTAGGAACATTTAGGAAATGTTGGTTTTGAACATCCAAAAA
>Ga0209611_10002832_pt1 | contig 30373 bp, 37 predicted proteins | sample S1TSphgellanicum_3_FD_187693 | JGI IMG/M metagenome (GOLD analysis project Ga0209611, IMG submission 187693) | Host-associated microbial communities from peat moss isolated from Minnesota, USA - S1T2_Fc - Sphagnum magellanicum MG (SPAdes) (version 2) | ecosystem: Host-associated > Plants > Peat...
CAAACTCATTCACACTATCCATCTGTGTTGTCCTCTCTGTCTCTGTCCAAAGACACAGTCACACTGTTCATCGCCCTTCTCCTCTCTCTCTCTCTCGCCCAAACCCTATTCACACTTCTCATCTATCTCTCTTGTGCTGTCTCTCTCCCCCAAAACCCCATTCACAACACTGCTCATCCATCTCTGTTGTACTCTCTCTCTCACTCTCCCACAAAACCCATTCACACTTCTCATCCATCTCGGTTGTCCTCTCTCTGTCTCTCCCCTAAAACCCATTCACACCGCTCATCCATCTCTCTTGTCTCCTATCGTTCTTCAAAAACGTATTCACACTGTTCCATCGGTCTTGTCCCCTCGCTCTCCTCTCTCTCTCGCGCTTCTCTCTCTCCTCTCATGTGTTGCGTTGTTGGTGCCGCTGCCGCTGCTGTTGGCTACTGCTCCCTCTTCTTCGTCTTCTCTTCGCTGCTTCTTGCTCTTCCCAGCAGTTGCTTCGCTCCTCTCTCTCTACCTCTTATCACTGTTCATCAGTGTGTGCTGTGCTGAATGGCAGCCAAAAGCTCCTCTTTTGTTGTTGTGGTTGTTTTGTAAGTCGAGCTACTACCCACTGCCAAGAGGCATTTTGTTCCTTGTGTGATGTCTCCTCCTCTGCTAGTGTGTGAGCTGCTCCACTTTTTGTGGTTTTTGATGCCCCGGCTTAGACATAGAGAAGAGGTTGCGGTGCTGCATTTGTAGAGTTTGGTAGTAGTTGTTGTACAGGACTTGAAAAAAGGATGGTTTTTTTTTGGTAGGAGGAGGTGTGTTTTGTTGTTGTGTTTGTGGGAGCAATGATCTTGTAGGGTTGCTTGAAGAAGACATATAGAATTCGAGAAGCAAGCTGCTACTGTTGCTTCTGAGGTGGCTTTTCTCTTGTTGGTGCTATGGGTTTTGAACAGCGGAATGCTGCTGCTTTGGAGGAGAATGGTGGCTGTATCCAGTGAATGCCAAGAAATTGGATTGGCAGTGTTCCAGTAGGGGATGTAGTATTTTCTGGTGCAGCATTTCCCATGGCTGTTTGTTTTGTTTTCCCCCGGAGGTTGAAGATGAGGGTAGGTTTGAACAGAAGCTTCCTACACCGGCAGCTATGGTGTATAGGAGTTGTGTTATGGGTGCTACAGCAATCCATGACTGCAGTACATAGCAGCAGAATGTTACCCATGGATGTCAAGGAATTAACTGCTGGAGACATGATGGGTGGTGGTACTCAACATCATGATGAGGTTTTGAAGGATCAATGGCGAATGCACACACTCTTCTCTGTGGAATGCCTTCCTTACTTCGATTGGCAGACGGTTGGTTTGATGCATAGCTTCAGAAAGAGTGGGCAACCTGGGCCAATCACCAGGTTGTTGAGCTGCACTGAAGATGTCCTCTCTTCTTACAAAGGGATGGATTTGGCTCCTACACATCTCGTCCCCTCCATGAGCCATCACCCTGTCACTGGGGACTGGTAGGTACACAAACACCTTCCTCTCACAAACCCTAGAGCTCTGGCTTCAAACAGTAAACAGCTTGTTGCATTAGAAGAATTGGCAGCTGGAGCAGAGTTCAAAACCCTAGAGCCATGGTTTCAAACAGCCTTGCATTGTAGCTGCAGAAGAAGAATTGGCAAGCTGGTGCAGAGTTCAAAGCCCTAGAGCTAGGGCTTCAGACGGCTTGTGTTGTAGCGTCCAAAGAGTTGTCAGCTGCAGGAGAGCTTGCAAATTCAGGGAGGGAATTGTGTTGTTGTGATGCTCTGGTTTTGTTGTACAACAGTTGTGCTTTATTGCACTTGGGGAAATGTTTGGAATTTGCATCAATGCACATCCCATTTCTCACATACTGTGCACTTTGATGGATGGCTGGTGCCTCAGGTATCCAGCGATCAACAAACCTGCAGGCGTTGTCCACTGGCTTAATTACAGTGAAGAAGCAAAGCGTGTTGATTGGGTAGTTATCTTAGATGCAGATCAAATTTTGAGGTACCCTTTGACGCCCTGGGAGGTTGGAGCAGAAAGGGGCAAGCCGGTAGCTGCACGATATGGGTGCGTGTCCTTTCTTCCATTTAATCAAGATCATGGTTTCCTGCATGTTGAAACCATCGTGATCATGTTTTCTAAGTGCACTCATGGTTGTGTTGTTGCCTTCAAAACATTGTTGTTGAGATTTATGTGTAATCTCATAGTTATATAAGTAATTGAGCAAGATGTGGTTTCTTATGTGGGGTATACTGGCAGATACCTCATTGGTTGTGACAATGAGCTGGCAAGTCTGCACACCAAGCACCCAGAATATTGTGACAAAGTAGGCGGTTTTATTGTAATGCATATTGATGACTTGCGAGTATTTGCACCCCTCTGGCTCTCAAAGACAGAGGAAGTTCGTGCAGATAGGGAGCACTGGAGCACCAATATAACAGGGGATGTGTATGGGCAAGGCTGGATCAGTGAGATGTATGGATATTCCTTTGGTGCTGCAGAGGTGGGTCATGGCACATATATATACAAACATGTTTGCATACTGTGAACCAATTTGCTATAGCTGGTGGTGGTACTGCTCCAGTGTAGTTTCATCTTCTCATATCCTTTGGGAGCAATAGTAACAACAATGAGAATCAATACTTACCACCCACCTTCTGTCACAAGTGCTGGCACTGACTCCTGCCAATTTTCTTTGGGCAGGTAGGACTCCGACACAAGATTGATGACAACTTGATGATTTATCCAGGGTACATTCCAAGACGTGGGGTGGAGCCCCATGTGCTGCACTATGGGCTCCCTTTCACTGTTGGTTCCTGGAAGTTTGATAAGATGGAACATCGCATGGACCCAATTGTATATGAGTGCAACCGTCTGTTCACACCACCCCCATCTCCTACCCAGGTAACACCGTGCAGCAGCTGTCTGATGATTGGCACAGAATGCTGAGTGAAATAGATGTGTAGTCATTGTCCTTTTGTTTGCCACTTTTCATCACTCTGATGGTGGTGCTCTGGGACAGGCAGAGGAAATGGAGTCTGACACAGACAAACGAAGGGGACTCCTTTTAAGTATAGAGTGTGTGAACACACTGAATGAGGGTCTCATGCTCCACCATGAAGGACATGGTTGCCCAAAGCCGCTAATGTCTGATTATCTTGTGTATCTATCTTCAAGTGCACGACAAAAGCCCAAGAAACCGTTACCAAAGCCGCGGGGTATTACACCATTACATTATTACACACCCCCTGGATGGTACCCCAAGATTCACACTTTATTTTCAACGGAGTGCACTTCATACTTTGATTGGCAAACTCTGGGGATGATCCACAGCTTTAAATCAAGTGGTCAGCCAGGATTCATCACTCGCCTGTTGAGCTGTACACCAGAGGGTCTGAAGACCTACAAGGGTATGGACCTTGCGCCCCTTACGCATGTGGTGCCATCAATGAACATTCACCCTCTCACTGGGGACTGGTAGGTCCTTGAGTTTCTACCTTTTCCTCAAAACTACATTTGGTTCTTTCTCCAACATGCATGCAAGTAGTCCGCCATGAAATGGGCAGTTGAATCAGTCATTCTTTGTGTTATCTTGTGGGAAGGGTTCCTTAAGTCTTCCACATAATGCCTTCTCAAATCTCCAGGAAGGTGATGTTCTTGCAGGTATCCAGCCATCAACAAGCCTGCGGCAGTGCTACATTGGCTGAACCATGTGCAAACAGATGCAGAGTATTTGGTCATTCTAGATGCAGATATGATAATGCGACGACCTATCACGCCCTGGGAGTTTGGTGCAGAGCGTGGGCGCCCAGTTGCAGCACCTTATAAGTAAGATAGCTTTGTTCTTGTTGAATCAGGAAATAATTGACATTGTCCTGCATTGTGTAATACAAAAGATCACCTCTCCATGAGATTCCTCACTTGGGTGTGGGGATGATGAGGGATCTGCAGCTATTTGATAGGCTGTGACAACATACTTGCCCAGCTCCACACGCAGCACCCCGAGGCATGTGACAAAGTAGGTGGGGTTATAATTATCCATATTGATGACCTTCGTGCACTTGCACCCCTTTGGCTCTTTAAGACAGAGGAGGTTCGAGCTGACACAGAACACTGGGAAACCAAAATCACAGGCGATACATATGGCAAGGGTTGGATTAGTGAGATGTATGGCTATTCTTTTGGTGCTGCTGAGGTGAGCAAAGTTCCTCATCTGAAGTAGTCCTTGTGAGAAGTACTGCTGAAATTGTCACTCATCTGTCTACTGATTTGCATTGGTGCAATTACAAAAGCTCTCAGTTCATGGAATAATGTGTTCATTTGAAATATTGCAGATTGAGTTGAGACACAATATTCGAGGAGACATCATGCTGTATCCAGGGTACATTCCAAATGTGGAGCCCTGTGTGCTACACTATGGATTGAAATTTGAAATTGGAGATTGGCATTTCAGCAAGGCTGAATGGCGGGATACTGATATGACTAATATTTGTTGGAAGTTTTTCCCAAAGCCCCCACAGCTTTCATCTCTCGGAACAGAGCTAACAGATGGGGAGCGATGGAAACATAACATCAGCATTGAATGTGTTGACACCCTCAATGAGGCCCTTCGCCTGCACCATTTGAAGAGGGGTTGCCAGGAACTGGACTCCAGGTTAGAAACAAACATTGAAGCAGTCAAGGATAACATGTTTGGTAGGGAGACGGTATCAACCTTGCCTATAGCTGATGATGACTTTGGTAAAAGGCAAAGTTACCAGCCACCCATTACCCACAGAGAACATCATGTGTTGGAGTCAATTGACAACAACTCACATAAGATCATTCAGAAGTCACGAACAGTCATGCTGAAGTCTATACCAGCAATAATCAGTCCACAGTATTGGATGGTGGCTGCATGGACCATTTTAGTGTTCTTCTTCTTGCTTGCGATGTATTCTTTATACTCTAAACGAGAAAGAACAGTACCGAAACAGCGACATTCCAGGGCAAAGCATGTGAGAGTTCACATGAGAAGTGACACAAATGGGCGTGACACCAATGGGCAGTACTCTGGTATTCAATTTTCCGATTCAGGGAAGTAGGGTGGTTGTTCAACCACTATAGAATGACAACAATCCTTCGAGAAAGTTGTTTTTTAGTTTTATTTGTTGCAGCTTGTTCTAATGTGGGGGGATCAGGGAAGGAGATCACCTAAGCCAAGCATGAGAAGAGTAGTGCTAGTGCAAGGTGAGATTTAGTGGTGATTAAAAAAAACACACTGTGCTTTGATGCTATGATACTGGAGCCTATTCTATCATGGATCTTTTAGTCATTGAATTGGCAAAATCCAGCCTGATGCAACATTTGAGAATACCTCTGTAGAGTGGCTGATGTTAGTTCCAGGTTCTCATGAGTACATTTTGGTGGCCATGGTAATTGTACAGTCCGGACTTGTACTGACATTTCTCAGATTTGGCAATGAACAATCTATGCACGAGTGTTTTTTTATTATACCTTGCATTTGGAGTCAGGCTGCAATAATTTTTCTCCAATGCCTAAAACACTCGTCAGATGATATCTCAGTCTTGTCTCAGCTGGTAGAAGTGACATTAGTGTCTCTTGCACTCCCAATCTTGCCTCTATAACCTGCCTTTTTATTATTGATAAAAGAAATTGAAGTTTTGTGGATAAATCTAGTAGAGGGAATATTGTCAATAGTGGCTTTCATTTATTATCAATATTCTGGCTTGTGCACTTGAGCACATATAGTATGTACTTTTATGAAGCATATGTTCTTTTGAACTATAAATTCCAATTTCCCTATAAAATTGATGTAAAATTTGTATTCAATTTTCAATGGAAAAAATTACTCAATTCAGTGACTCCTGCACCACAAGTCTGAAAATTAAGAAACCACCAGAAGGCACACTTACTCATCGAGGGCTTTTCAATGGTACCAAAATCACATTCCCAGTTTCTTTAAAAATTAAAAAATTGATTTTGATTGAATTTTCAGTGATAAATATACTCAAAATTTAATGATGCTTGCAATGCAAGTTTAAAGTTTAAACCAGTGTTGGGCGAGTATGAGAAAATGATTAAAAATTAAGTAGGGTTTCAAGTTGAATCTCTAATGGTATATCTCAGAGTCGTACCCAGCTTGAATCTTGTTCACTGGGTCTCTCTCAATTGATTGAGAACTGGTCACTTGAAACTTTGTCCTTTAAAAAAATTTAAAAAAAAAAAAAAAAAACCTCATCAGGATATTAAAAAATAGTAGGGTCAAACTTTAAAAATTTGTTAATATTTTATTTTATTACATTCAACTATCATTTTAATAAAATTTTATTAAATCTCAGTTTGAAATGCTGAAACCCAGCATTCAATGCACAAAGTTCGAGAATAATTATAATAGTTGTACAAGTAGGAGCAATGAAAATATACGTAGCAGTGGTGGAGGCGCTTAAGTAAAAGTAAGAAAAAAAAAAAACAAAAAAAAAAAGCTTCTTTCACCCCTTATCCCATCTTTCAATGGTATTTAACAAAGCAAGGAAATTTTATTAAATCTCAATATGAAATGTTGAAACTCAGCATTTAATGCACAAGGTCCAAGATTAATATAATAGTTGTACAATTAGGAGCAGTGAAAATATATGCAGCAGTAGTGGAGGCGCTCAAGAAATAAAGATCGGATAAAACTCAGTTTATCATAAAATTGGAAATAAAGATCGGATGAAACTCAGTTTACCACAAAATTGATGATTTTTTGAGTTGCACTCCCATAATGGTCATTTTTGAAAACCTTTTAATGCTCATTTTTGAAAACTACCTTCAAATATTGGCAGGTATAAAATGTGTGAGACCCATCATTTTGAAACCTGAGTGAAAATATTTTTCTCAAAATTTAAAAACCCTGCTTGGGTCTCTTGAGAATTAATTTAAAAATGAATTAAAGAATTGGGATATCTTTTGTAAAGACTTCTAGAAACCCAGACCCAGAGGGTCTTAAAAAAACTTGAAAACCGCCCAACATTGATTTAAATATTAAAAAAATCACCTCAATGCACACTCATCAAGTCTTTCCAATAGTGCTAAGAACACAACCAGGGGTGCTGTAAGTTGGAAGATCTCAATGTGACAAAACAAACAAATGAAGCAATTGAAACAAACAACCTACCTTCCTTAATACTACAATGCATGTTTTAGCAAAATCAATACATTCAAATAGTGCAAGTTCATAATGAAGAAAATAGGGCATGTGACTGGAGCTTATAAATCCTCAAAAACTTTGAAAATGTAAAACTATCTTGCCATGGCATTAAAGATTGGATTGAGGGTCCATGGATTATTTGGAAGGTGGAGATTGGAGAGTGTATGAAGGTTTAGTGATTTTTTGGGTCAATATTTGGTTAAGCAAAACTTCGAGTGTTATAATGAAACAAAGCTATTAGGTGGATTTGCTTGATTCCAAATCTTCTGGTAAAGAAAGGGGTGAGCAAAAGAGTACTACTGTAGATTCTTGGGGGATCTCAAAAAACAGACAGTGAAACCTGGTTTAAATTGAAGGTTCACACTCCATTGATCAGCTCAACTACCATTGCACGATTGACGAATAATAATGTCACTGGAGCCTGATTGTTACAGAAGCAAAGATCCAGTCACATCAGCCTTTTCTTTTACCTTGTTTAGGTGATGAAAACATGCTGCCATCTTGCAAGATTCCCATGTCCAATCGTTTGCAACTTTCCCCTAGCTGCTGAAGACAACACATGCCATGATTAAAAAAACACAGAACAATCAACAAACAAATGGACATGAAACCACAAGAAACCTGATGGACAGAAACCACAAGAAGGTACACCAGGGCAAAAGAGAGAACTTTGCAGCTTGTCATGTACATTCTACAATGCACAGTTTCTTTATTAGCAGAGCCAAGCTGCCAACAGGTTGTCATCAGCTCCTACCAGCTCATGGTGCAATCGATAAAACAAAATGTACCTTTGTGAGAAACTAGGAATCAGGAACTACAGAGAATGCCAGATGCAATTTCTGGCCTCTCTCAAACCATCTAAAATGCATGCTGTCAAGACTAAACGAAAGACACGCTCCACCAGGCTATACTACTTTGAGGATCAATAGGCCAGCAGCTGTGACATTATGACATGGTGGATGCTACCATCCTGAATGTACACAACATGAGTAAAAAAAAGGCCAGCCTTGCTACAAGAAGGAAATGAATGCATTGTTCTACAAGAGTCAAATGACATGACAGTGTGAATCACTTACTGCTAAGTGGTATAGCTTATATGTCTGACATGTCACTCCTGCCAGGAGCAGTTCCAACCATGTTTAAGCTACACCCAACCATTGTAGCATTCTACACCTTTCTTGGGGAAGTTTTCGAAGTGCTGTTGACATTTCTGTCAGTTCACTGCTGGACACTGTCTCAAGATGTAGAATCTCAGCAAGCCAGCTCCACAGGAGCTAGAGAGATGGTCTATGTATTCTCAGCCTCTATTGGTTGGTCATCTGCAATATCTTTCATCTCAGGAGCTTCTTCTGTTGATATATCATCAGCACCATGAGGTTGCTCTCTCATCTTTGAACCCATCCCACTTGCAGGTATTTCCACAACCCTTGCATACTTCTGTTCTTCCAAGTTAAATAACCTTTGAAGCTCATCAGCTTCCTGCTCAGCTGCCTCTACTTCTATCTCCAGGTTCTCAGCTTCCTGGAGATCATCAAGATCAATGGCTGCATCTGTTAACCAAGCACAGGAAGGCACTTTCATTAGGCTTCCCTCTAAATATCACCTCCAATTTGCTTGGGCAGTGGTTGTGGCTACAATAAATACACACAAACTGACTGGCAGTAGAAATTCTACCTCTCTCATGCCTCACAGCTGTGGCAAGCAAACGCAACCTTTCACACCGTGCCACAGCTCCCTCCTTCTCCTTTACAGCAACTAGCTCATCCATCTCAGCAAGGGCATCCACCTGAAAAAACAAGTGCCATTCAGTTCACAACCTCAGTTAAAGAAAAAATGAAATTCTATTTGAAGTCACATTGCAAAACCAATTTTGAGCAGTCCCATGGGCAGTAAGGTGGCCCTGTGCTCAAAGCCAGTCAAATATACACAGCCTCCTCTTTGACCACAAACAATGTTGACAGTGTTGTGTTTTGAATGCTATTCATTTCAAGCACTGAAACTTTCCCATTTGCACCTGAAATAAAATAGAGAATATTTTTTTGTGTATGATACCTTTGCCACTCCCTCCTCTTCCAATGCATGAATCCTTGAGCTGATCTGTGCTATATTGCCAGTGAGATCTTCTTTCTCTGCCATAAGAGCTTTGGCTTCTGCAGCCAGGCGGCCAGCTTCTTTAAAGTTTCGGGCTGATGCAGCAAGCTTCTTCTCAGCCTCCAGCTCTGGGCCACGCTTTTCTACAAACAGGATGCGCTGTTTGGCAGCAGCCATCTCTTGCTGTAACTTCACCTTAACACCTACAACCTCCTGTCACCATAATCACAAATACTCTCAGAGACAATTTGAACCAAATCCCATTGATTCTACGACTTCTTTTGTTTCAGTTCTGGAAATGTGGGCACAGAACTATGTTGATATGACAGTTCTGATGGTGATCATAAAGTTGCCCACCAGGTTTTACAATTTCAATACCGCACGACGCAGAGTGTCTGTCTTCAGATTCAAGACCCTCTCTGAACTGCAAGAAGAGTCATAACTTGTTAGATGGTTCAGCAAACAGTGTATGCTCAGAAGAAATAAACCTGAAGTGAGGCACGAGCAACTAGAGCTTCTTGCCGAAGAGCATGCACTTCTTCAGTTGCCTGCTTCTCCTTGGCAGCCAGGTGCATCATTTTCTCCCTAGACTGAGATATCAATGCTGCTGCACCCTTTTTCGTCTCCATAGCTTCATGCATTGCTAGTCCATCAGCCATTGCTATTTTTGCAAGTCTTTCAAGATTCAACCTTTCAGCCTCCATGTCAGAAAGAACTGCTTTTAACCCATCTCTCTGTTCTGTGAGAGAACTTGATTTTGTATCAAGTTCCATAAGTGCCATTCTTAGCCCTTCTACTTTTGTGTTTGTTGCCACATGCTGCTGTTCTGTAGCAGCCTCAAGCATACTGATCTCTTTGTCCACTTCACTGATATGTTCATCAGCCTCAGAGATCTCTAATTCCTTAGCCCTAACTTTTGCAAGCAGCTCTTGAAGCTCCAGATCAAGCAACTCTCGTTTCTTCATCAGCAACAACTTCTGTTCTGCTTTGGTTTTAGTGGACTCTGCAACAGCATTGTTGAGATCTCTCAGTGCTTCATCTGCCAGTTGAAGTTCTGAACTCACTTTCAGTCTTTCCAGTTGAACTGTCTTTTCTTCTGCATCCAATTCATTGAACCCCTGCCTAGCTGTTCCTTGTGCTTCCAGTTTCACACGCTCCATAGCTTCCTCTGCTTCCTGTCAATATGTAGATATACAGCAGTTGAGAAATCAAGCAAACTAAAGTGTAAACAAAAAGGTTTCAACTAGAAAACCCCCAAAAACTGCATGGAAAATGTGAGAAATCTGTAGGTGGCACCTTTGTAAGTGCCTGCAAGAGCTGAGCCCCTTGTTCTTCAATTTCAATTTCCAAGTCCAAAACCTCCTGCATTTCTGCAGCAATTTGATCGCACTCAACTTCAGCCACTGTAAACACTCTAACAGCTTCTTCCTGCGTCTTTTCGCTCTCCAGAATCTTCCCACTCAAGTCATCTGCCTTCTCAAAATCTTCTGTTTCACAAGCCACCTCTAGTTGTGCTTCCAAATCTTTATGTCTGAAACAGCCAACAGGGTTCCATACAACAGTAAGTCATCACATCCTACTGTCATCATATGATACACCATACCATTTTACAACTCTCACCAAATCTTGTAGCACCTCTTTTTCAACTGCTACACATAAGTGTCAGTAGAAGCACTTAAACAAATTGGGCAGAGCAGCTCCAAGTAAATTCATCAGTTGCGTAGAATTCTGGAACAATCCTGCTCATAAAATAGGAAGCAGCCAAAACCTTGATCATGAAAAGTACCTGGCAGATTCACTTGCAACTATCTCTGCAGCCTGCCTCCTTTTCTGAGCAGCATCTTTTCTCTTTGCAGAAACTAACAATCCTCTCTCTTTCAGGGACTTCAGCTTTGTTGCAATTGCTTGCTTAATCAGATTGAACTTCATCTCAATTGTGAGTTCATTCTGTCCTGCTGCAGTCCCTCCTTGTTGATGGGGCGTCTCTATAATGCTCTCTATGGGTGCTGTCTCATTTCCATCCTTCAAACTGTGTGTGGGAAACTCTCCCCCGGTCAAATTAACTTCCACTCCAGATTCTGTTTCGGTTGTGTCTTCAGGCCTACATTCAGCCTTACTTGTAGTCTGATCTGATGTTCCAAAAGAATGATCTGGTATGACAGTCACCTCTAAGGGTAAGATGGGCAACTGCTCTTTGTCACTTGCCATCCTGTACAACTCTCGAGGGGTTGTGTCATTTTGCACTACTTCAGAGCTCTCATCTATAGCCAGCTTAATTCCGTTACTAACTGTAAGAACAGCATTTTGGTCCAGGTCCTCTTCAGTGATTGACTCTCCTTTGATCTCCAAGAAGCTGCTACCCAAATTACTAGTTTCCCTATCCACAGAGTCACGTAACTCTCTCTTTTGAACAGACACTTTGCCAGTGGAGGGTTTTTCCCTATCTACTTCCTGGCTTAGCAAGGACCCTAGCGTCTCAGTTTCCTCACTCACCATCCCATGAAGCCCTCCTGTGACAATACTGTGGGAGGGCATGAGGAAATCATCTGTGGCAAATTTCAAAGCTGTTGATCCTCCAACATTGTCTCCCCCAGTCACTTTGACCTGTCCTACTTCTTCATTGCCATCACCTTCCCTATCATAGCCAATTCTTCTACCACCACGCTTCTTCCGCCTCATCAATGGCTTTGATCCTGTGAAACATCCCCAAACACACAAAGCTTCTAGCTCATGCTGCTAAACTCCTTGATGTGTTATCTCTCACTGGATGCTATGCTAATGTGCAACATCATGAACCAACCAACACAAGATCTTCAGATGATCAACTCTGTACCATGGACATCATGGACATGCCAAGTTGGTGTGCAGGGGCAAGAGGAGGTAGCTAGGGAGATGCAATCAGCAAAATTAGGGGTAAACAGAGAGTGCATTTGCTTAAGTTAGATGCTACGAAATCATGATCTACAGCAGGAAGGAGCAATAGACGTTCTAAAGATCACATTGGCTGTGCATTACTCTAACCTAGAACATCTCAAGTTCAGAGAACCATGCATCCAAATCAAATGGAATGCGCTAGAATAGTCGAAAGACCTGCAAGTGTAGCAGCACCAACTGGAATCCCCGCCGGCAGAGACCTCGAGGAAGGAGGAACGTCATTGTAAGCTGCCATTATACTCTGAACACTCGACACGTCCCGATCGCCCGTCCCACTCTCCTCTGAGCCCATGGAACTCATACGCTCCAGCTTCACTTCATCCGTTCGATCTTCCACGAAAGAAGTGACAATCGCGGAAGGAGGAAGGGGAAGAGGAGGAGGAGGAGTAGGAGGAGGAGAAGGTGAAGGAGATGCGATGACCTCCATAACCTCCGCCGATTGCGACGCCGTTACATCGCTGGTAGTGGACGCCAAACTAAGACCACTGAACAAGCTCTCATCTAAAGGTTCACCCGGAGGCTGGAAAACAAATCCATGGATCGAAGACGACGGCGTCAAACGCGGCTGCTGCTGCTGTGACGGAGATAATAAAACCGGAGCAACACTGGCTAGATCACCTTGAGGGAGGACAGATTCTTCAAGAGAAGACGAAAGAGTTGGATCCTTAGAAAGAGGAGGAGAAGCAGCAGCAGCAGCAGAAGCAGCAGAAGAAGTAGATAATACGGAAACGGAGAAGGCAGGCGCCACGAAATCCATGCCCGCGAAGAGCGACTCCATATCATCGCTGCTGTTCCTCTCGTCCTCCTCCATCGCAGCTGCTGCAACCGCAGTGCAAACTAAAGAACCGAGAGACAGGGTTGGGAGCAGCGGAGCTTGAAGGAGTTGTTAGTTGTTTGTCACATGTAAAAGTAAAAAACCAAAACCTTCAGTGAAAGTAAAACTGAAGTAAAACAAGCAGTTCTGGTGTTCGGTCCTCTAAATGACATCCAAAAGGATGATAAAAGTTCAATATACTCAATTGGAAACACATTTTTGGATGATAAAAGTTCAACATACTCAATTGGAAACACATTTTTGGATGATAAAAGTTCAACATACTCAATTGGAAACACATTTTTGGATGATAAAAGTTCAACATACTCAATTGGAAACACATGGTTGTTAGCATGGTGAAGCCCGAGTGCGTCCTTTAGTGATGCTGGAAGTGTTTCTATAGTGGACTCCACATGAGCCTAGAATGTAGGAATACCAAACTTTTGGCCCATTTCTGAGAAGAAACCCTGCAAAGCTTTATTTATAAACACACCACAGATTCCAAAAATGTACAAAGGAATAAGAAAAAAGAAAAGGGAGAATTTAAAAATTGTCTCAAGTTAGCACCAACTGGATGTCAAAATCTCTCAAGCTCAACAACCGACTGGGTTCATCCCCATGTCTCGATGTCAAAATCTCTCCATCTCAACAACTGACTGACCAGGTTCATCCCCAGGTCTCCAGCCTGAAGGGCAGAGCCAATAAATCCTTCGTGAAAGCTTAAAAAACCTTTGTGTAAGTGAATTCAGACTTGATCTGCCAAGGCAAAATGCCATGTTCACTGGGGTCAAAAACGCGGAGTTTAATAGTCATCTCACACCTCTGGTTCAGTGACCAGCACAAGTTTCCTTGAACTTCCTCCATTTCTCTCTCCTGTCTCTCGTCCGTCTCTTTCTTGGGTTTTCTCTCATAATTCTCTTGGGCATTGGTACTCTCCTCGCTAGTAATGTGCATCATGGATCTTTACTACTATTACAATGTAAGTACATGATTTGTCTAACTTGGAATTTTACATGAATAGGTATAGATTGTGGTAGAAGTAACAGAAGCTTTGTAGTTTGTTGTCCAACCAACCAACTAGCCAACCATGCAGACAGGGTACAAATGTCTTTCTTGGTTGATGAGGAGTTGAGATCCCTTGTCTGTGACATTCCTCAACACCACATAATATGAGTCTTTGATGATGAGAATTTATCGGGTGCAAGTTTTTCTGGCATTAGCTAGTCTGTTGGTGGTGTAAATAGATAAATTTTCTGCATTCCTTTCAGTGATTTGCTGCTCTTGTGATTAGCACGATATCTACTAAGTGCTATGAGTATACACCAACACCAAGAAAATCTCATAATGTAGTGCACGCAAAATATTTATTGTTGGGCTTTCCAGTACCACCACAGTGCATGGAAAGAAGTCTCTGTACAGATGCTATGAAAACAGTGGTGCATCATCGAAATTTCAATGGGAAGCAGTATCAAAACACTTCTTTTGTCACTGCCTCATCAATAACAACAGCCTGGGTGAAACTCACTGGAAGGAATAAGGATCCATGGTACGAAGAAGATAGTCATGCTAGCTTGGAATCCAGGCGCAATTTTTGTCGATGGTTTGTGCGGTAGCTACTAAACACAGCACCCTCCCGGAAATATCTGTATACTGAGCTCAATGGGTCTTGCAAACCCTCCATTTCATAGTGCCCAAATCTCCAATCCCGAACTGCAAATGGCCTCTCAATTGGCACATCTAGACCTCCTGAAAATCAACCAACAACAAAATTAGGTCACAACACTACCTCCTGGATGTCTGAGTTGTGATGGAAGAACTGATGGCCAAGTTATGGCTCATAAGGAACCTGTCTTTGCTGAGAGGCAGTGAGTCTTTTGTTGGTAGCGTAGAAACTAAGGGTGTGTCTCCATGAACTACACCCACCAAAATAGTGGGCAACTGTCACTACAATACAGGGTCAGCAGACCCACTTTTCACATGGGGTTTCAGCAGACACACTATTCACACCATCTGGGTGGTCACTGCTGAAATAGTGGGTGGATGGGCCATCATGGAAATATGAACTAAGGATACAATGCACCAACCGGATATGGCAGAATACTCCTTTTGCTGCTTCTTTTCCCCATTAAAGATGCCTTTTGTGTCCCACAATGTGTCCACAGAGGCAACCAATTTCCTACACACAGAGAGAGAGAGAGAGAGAGAGAGAGAGAGATCCTCACCTGCAAACATGAGACCATAGTCATTAATTGCACGACAGAAAGGACGTGTCATGCCCTGTCGCACAGCACTTTGAAGCTCCTCCCATGCTTCTTTGCGCTGTTTTCTTGTCACCTTCCCTGTTTTGGACACCTGACACAATACCCACAATACAGTGACATTGATGGCATGAGTTTCTTAGCATCCCAGATGGATGATATATCATTTCACAAAGTTCACAAAACAATAATTATTGAAGCGTGTGCATTTTACAGAAAATTGCTAGTTTGATGTGAGGGGTTTGTGATTGCTCTCATTATCATCATGCACGACAAAGGAATCTTTCTTCCATGGTTCTGATCTTCAACAGAACCATTCCTTTCATTGCGTTTCTCATAAACAGAGCAACGGCAGCACCTCAGCGTAAAGGTAATACGAAGGGCGGGGAAGACGCTCGAGATTCCTATGACGATCAACAGCAACCAACCCAAACTTTGGACCATAACCATCTGCCCACTCCCAGTTGTCGGATATTGTCCAGAAACAGTAACCTTCTATTTTAACTCCCTGTGATCTCAACAGAAAAACCCAAAAGACATAATGTCAGATCCATTGCAACACTGTAATATGAATGCAAAAAAATCCAGCTTTTCTTAAAGAATTCAGTCATCTCATGACAATCATCATGTTGAAATTGGCAATTTTAACATCTCCCAAGAATGTTGATATGAGAACATCTAGGTATTAGACAGAAACACATGGTTGTAAAAGATGTTGGCATGTAGAACATCATTTTCAAGGAAGAACTGGCAAGATGTTGGATGTCATAATGATAAGCTAATGTACCTTGTCCATTGCAGCCCGCACGGCAAGAAGATGTTCAATGATGTAAGGGCGGCGGATAATGTCAGTAGCATCAGACACACCATTTTCCGTAATGATAAATGGCATGTTGTACTTTTTGTATCGTTCATCAAACTGCAAGAGCATGCGGTAAAGGCCATCTGGGTATACACCTCGCCCTGATTCACTGTACTCATCATCTTCAACATTTTTCAAACCTGGTGCTGACACTACTTCCTGCCAGCCAAAAGGAGGAGGTGCACTTTCTCAAGTCAATTTTAGAGAATGAGAATTGTCCTTTGTGAATGAATTTACAGCACTGGTTTGAATAGGTAGTACCATTATTCATCAAGTTGTACCTGGCCATAATAGTTGATTCCAAGGAAGTCACATTTGTGAGCAACATCATCACAATATGCAAATCGTGTCATCCAGTTGCTAAAGACCACGAGTGGTACATCAAACAACCCATATGGCCTCATGAATGACACATGATGTGCAAACCCCACCTTCACCTTCTTTGTGCTTTTACTGTTCCATCCAAGAGTGACAGAACACCGCAAGAAAATGAACAAGGAGAGTACCAATACATGTTAAAACCTGGCAAACTAATACAAAAGAACAAATTTGAATGGAGATGCAACATAATCAAAGCAAAAACCTGATCAGGATCACATGTAAATGTTTTAAAATAAGTTTGGATATACTTCTATTGAGTGAGAGGAACCTGAGATTATGGATAATGTCATATGCTCCGATGTGTGCCTCAGCCATGGCTTCCATGACAACTTTGAATACGCCTCTAGGCATTGCTGCTGTTGCAGTCTCTAGCAAGTTTGGATCACCACCAGGCCATGCACCCGCACAATATGTCAACATTGCAAACACGTGCGGCTCATTCATTGTGATCCAATAGTCAATGAGATCCCCATACTGCTCTACTACAAGCCTGTTCCCCCCCCCAAAAAAAAGTCATTTAAACTGTCATTTCACCTAACAAATGAGAATTAGTATCAAAAGATGGAGAACATGATTTTGTCAATTGCTAAAACCCAATTATGTCATTCCTCACTTACGAGGGCATTGTCCCTTGTGCAATACATTCTAATTTTCTGCTGAAAAGGAATGCTTATGTTTGGATAATGTGTTTGGTTGGGGTATTTACCAGATTGAAGACAAAACCACTAATGGAGTTGTACCAGAAAAATCCTTGAAATGCTAAAGGAGAATCAACAGTTACGTTGCAAAACTTTATGATCTGCCAAAAAATACAATGCCTACAGACTTAAGGGTCTTTCTGTGAAGTCCAGTTCCATGCTAAAATGCCAAGAAAAGATTTCTTGATGGGTTTCTCAAAAAGGTGAGGACACACCTGGTAAAATCGAGAAAGTATTTGATGGTCTTTTTTTCTCTCCAGCCACCATATTCTGCTGCCCAAGAAGGGATTGAATGATGAAAAAGAGTGAGCATTACACGCATCCCATGAGCCAAAACTCTTTCTATAATGTACCGGTATCGCTTCACTGCTTTCCAGTCCACCTAGATCAATCCGGAACCACTAATCATTAGACTCTACTTGGAGCAGTCCTGTTGTGATAGACACTGACCCCCAGTTTGGATAACACCATCAAACTTGATGAAAGGAGCTTCACTGTCATGAGCAAACATCTGAATACCCTAGAATGCTTCATCAATTTGAAGCAGATCTGTAAAGAAAGATGGGTGGAAGAGTGTAGACGCTATCAAATATCATATGGTGATTGATCACCTCTGCTGATACTGCATTGGAAACCTACAACCACTCGTGGTACTTTTAACTGTGACTCCAAAGACCCTTTAGAACTCTCAGAAACCAAAAAACATCTTCAAGGATGTGGAATTTCAGACACAAGATAGTGGACTTCTCCCAAGACACAACCATGGAAAATATAAAAACTTGATTGGTTGGATATCTATCAACATAGAAAGCTGACCACGCTTTCAATGCCATTAACAGGCTCGCTGGGCATTATTCGGCTCCAGTCGACACCCATGCGGAAAAATGTCTGATTTGCCCCTTGAGCCAACTTCAACTCTGTGTCTGGATCTGACCAAAATCGGACTCTCTCTTCCCTGCAGCAGAAAATGAAGCTCAGTTACAGTTACATTAGTACATCCACTAATTCACTTGCAGATTTCTTGTCAATTGTTAGCATATGCTTTCACTTGATTGCTCACACAGCAATTGCAATCTATATCTTTTGCGAGCTTGATGGTATTTCAGAGATACATACGGGTGAATTGCATTCTGCCAGGCAGCCACATTATGCTTCTCTTCTGGCTCAGTCATTTTTTCATAGCCACGTATCATAGCCTCCATGGATACTTTCAGCAGCTTTTTCGCTTTTCCTTGCACAGAGAGAACTCGTGGATCCTCCACGCTTGTGCATTGAAAGCCAACATCTTTAGGTCCTTTCACAGGTGCCTTGAGGCTCGTTGCTTCTGTATCCAAACTTTGGCTCAGAGAAGAAGACAGCTTATCCTCTCCCTCATCAGAGTTGTCTTTCTCAGAGACAACTTCCCAATCACTTCCAAGTCCATCACCACCCTTCCCATTTTTCCCATTTTTCAACACCCCAGGTTCTTCAGCTCCTCCTACTTCTGATGGAGTTTCACCCTTGGCCATTGAAGCTAGGCCCACTTTACCTTCAGGAACAATTTGCTGCCCGGAACTACTGTCATCTTTACTTGCAAACTCATCACCAATTACAGATTTGCTTACTTCTGGTGCCAAAGCCCCAAACCCTGCTGCTGCTATTCGTTGTTCTCCAGCTGCAAAAGCAGACATTCAAAATGCTGTAAAATCTTGCTTCCTCTGCAGTAGAATCTTGAGTTCACTTAGTGAATTGCTGCCAACTTATACAGTGGAAACCCACATTCACAACAATTGCAAACATGACAGCAGCAAGGGAGAATGTATGGTATGGAAAATCCAGACTTTGCAATGAAGCAACAGGAGATGTCTTCTGGAATGAGATCAGACCTTCTTTGATCTCAGCAGCCTGCAGTTCTTCTGTGAGAGAAATTCCATAGGTAGGAGCGGCATGTGGATCTGCTCCTGTGCGCACATCAGGCGGGTCTCCAGCTGGATTATCTGGAGGAGTTGTATCTTTCGCAAACTGAAGCCATGCATCGTTCAGTTTGTCTTCCACATGCGCTGGAGCTGTTGCGAGGGCAAAAAAGAATCCTCCCTCCTCAACTGCACACCGAAAAGCAAATTTCTTATCACCTTGTCGGTTCATATCCAACAAAACAAGTTTTCCCCATTTTCGATTCTCTTAAAAACAAAGAAAAGTGGATGAGGAACTAGTTTTCCTTCTGAAGAAAACTGACACATTGAACCAGAGGAGGAGGATCACGGGAAAGAGAGTGAAGGAAGAAAAACGGAGAATTCTTGCAAGGAAAACAGAGATCGCTTGCAAGAACTCGGAAATTGATGTGGATGTAGAATCTACTGTAAGAACTCATGAATTCAGGACCCATCCACAAATCCTTGAAGAAGAGAGAAGACTACTGACATGTAGTCATACATACCAGAGTGCTGCTGTTTTTGACTGTGAGGGATTGTTTTGGAAAAATAAAAGGAGGCACACGAGCGCTGATGGAGATGCAAACACAGATCAGAAGAAGATGGAAGCGATCATCACACTGGAATTGGAGAAAAAAAAAAGGGGGGATTGACAGAGCAAGCGAACCGTCTTTGTCAATTGGGAAAGATGCTAGCAGCTCATGGCTCTCATCTATCGGATTCTCAAAGGGTGCCAAATTCTTCTTGTGAAAATGCCGATATGCCAACACATTCGCTGCCACTGTTAGAGCTCCCACCACTCCAACCACCTTCGTTGCCGTCACCAAAAGCAGCATCGGTGACATTTTCTTCTACAACCAAAAAAGCCTTCTCCTTTCACCCAAAAATTTCCACTCACAAAATAAAAAAACAGATTCTCACCTCTCAGTCTCTCCCTCCCTCACTCCCTCCCCCTCTCCCTCTCTTCTTCTCTCACTTCCTCTCTCTCCTTTCTCCTCAAAGAACCACCCCACTTCCTCCTCCTCCTCCTCCTCCTCGCCAATTCCTCGAATTCCTCAACATCCTTACAAAGATTGAGTGTTCCTCAACAAGCGAAGCCAGAAGCATCTCGGAAGGTTTTCTTCTCACCCTTGTGTTTTAGGGTTTTGCGGGGTTCGTGACGCAAAATTGGGACCTTTTTGCGTGTGTGGATTTTTGTTGTTGTGTGGCCCTATGTGATTAGGGGCTCTCCAGCGGAACGCCATCGCATCCTCCACACTACTGTGATCGCCGAGTGGACTACATACACATCATCTGGTATGTTCAGTTTTTCTGTTTTGAGATTATTCTGCCGTAAAAAGTTGTGATGCTGGACAAGCTTAGCTTTCTGGATGTGTTTCAATACTCGGGCGTTTTTGTGAAGTCCGTAAATCGAGTGCGAAACTTGTTGAAGAGGGCGAAATGGTTCAAGGGTGAAGATTATTGGGGGAGTCACATATGCTAAACCCTAAGCAGGAAGAAGAACCTGCAGGTCTCACTCACACTAGACAATTTTTCTGTTTGAGATTTGTTTTCCATTGAGACGAATCTTCTTCTCACAAGAAACTGATTTTCTTGTGGTCTCTTGGAAGGTGCAGCTGATTGATTGCAAAAAAATCCATCACAATAATGGAGGGACTCCAGTCAAAAACAGAAGAAGCAAATGTACCAGAGGTTATGGCAACTATAGACCTTGGCTTGGAGCAACATCAAGTCATTGCAATTCATGCCAAGGAGGAGCAGCTACTATCAGATGCCTTGATTGACTTGAAAGACAAGTGCATGCAGGTTCTGGGTGCACACCTGCTCCGACATAGCTTACCCTTAGAAGAAGATACTGATACAGACCTCCTAGATGAAACCTTGTCAGATGTAGAAGAAGAAGAGGAAATCAATGGTGCTGCCCCGCCAAAGAGGCAAAAGTAGTCCACAGTCTTCAGTTCTTCCAGTTGAAATTAGCTAATTGTGAGGGTTCTACTGGGAGAATCTAGCTAGTGCACAGCTCTCTGTGTCTTGTTGGAAATTCTAATTTTCATACCTCGATTGTTCTTCTAGATGCAGCCAAGCATAGCATGCTGGAAACTCAAGAAATTGTTTCATTTGTCTGTGACAGGAGTGTCATGATTCTGCTGAAATGCAAAATTTGAAGCTAATTTGCAGATTTTTTTCTTGGCTCACTGTGGATGAAACCTTTTTTACTCCTCATGTCCCCAGGGATCTTGCTGTGGCAAGCAGCCTGACACAGCTCTTTCTAATTTGCTTTGGAAAACTGGGGATGCAGGTTGAAAGACTGAACCCCCATTGTTGTTCTACAGTTATGAAGAGTTTTTCACCAGGTCTCTTTTTAATCTGGAAGCCCCCTGGTCAAACTGGTGCTCCTTGGATCCAGCTTGGTATAATCTTGCAGTCTGCTGCAGAATGAGAGAGAATATTCATGTCATAGAAAGATGATCCAAGTGATTGACAATCTATGCATGCTTGTTAAAGGATTTGATCTTGAGCTGCTGTTTCATGGGTTTTCCTGTTCTCTTTTTGGTGTCTTTGGTTTCCCTCTCTGGTCTGGGAAGGTTGGGGCTTCTGAGTGTATTTGTGTTAATGAGATGGGAAAGCATCCATGATCTTTGCCTGAACAGTTTAGGATGGACATCCTGAATTGTGTTTTTGAGTTGCTTCAAACAGAGATCCTATGGGTCAAGGTGACACTCTTGGCAAAGCTTCAAAAAAAAGGTATGTTGATATTCCTGCAGTATGTTCATACTCCTGCAGTATTCTTTTGTTATCTTTGTTGAGAATAGATGGGGAAGTCTCCCCAAGAGCTTTAGGAGTAATTACAAGAATACAAGAAGTGGTAGGAGAAAACTATGTGCTCTGCTATTATGTAGGAAGTCAAGAAGTCTGCCTTTCGATGTCCCTTGTGACTCTCTCTGCTCCACAGGCAATCATGTTCCCAGTCACTGCCAATTGCAAAACATGGCTCCCCAATATGCAAGCAGTTTGCAAATGAACAGTGTCCAGTACTGGCACTTGCCTCCTGCCTTGCCCTCACCTGCAAATGCCACACAGCCAATGAAACCATCTCCAATAACAGTTGCTTGCAATAGCTGGAAAGTTAGAACTCATTTGGGCCAGTACAGGATTTGGCTTGTTCGTTGCTCTTTCAATTAGATTCCAATACAGAAATTCAGACCTCTTTATCATTTCCACTCCAGCTAGAACGTGGGGAAACATAATGTGACCAAATTTGCAGCTTCTGGTTCCCCTACTTTGAAATAAGAAATTGTTAAGGCACAAAGAAATCAATGCTGTACCTCTGGAAAAAGCTCCCTGAGGGTTGCTCTCATGACTTTGGCCAGGCTAGCTTGGCTGAAGCCTGGAGAGTCAGCGAGGAGACCACCTCCACCTGAGGTGTAGGTGTGAAACATGGCATATGGTATAAATTCCTTTACCAGATCTGGACAACACCTCACATGCAGTGCTTCAAACTTCAAATTCTCTTCAGCTACCTGCTTGAAAAGATGCAACAAGATATCAGTGAGTATAATGGTTATGATGGTGTGCATGACTCTGCAGCGGACAATTGCAAGACACACCATTGTGGTAAACAGAGATACAGGACATCTGATATTTTGGAAATGCATTCTGAAGGTTTGATTATGGACATAACCTCATAATATCCAAACACAAAAATTCAGTCATGTTGGATTCTATACATGTAAGTTGGCCATTTGCCTATGAGAGCACAGGTTCCTCTGGGCACATAGACACCCATGGTTCAGAGTGATCCATTGCAAGTAGTGATTGAAGGTGTACCAGTTATGCCATGCAGAATCACACAGCCTACACCCTCAGTAGTGCAGTTGTCTTACAGTTTGTAAATGCCACAACTTCACACTTAATACTATATGAAGGGATACTCCTCACGAGAACATGTGCACAAGAACCAAGGACCTCCTCCCAAATTTATCCATTTTGATTAATAGTTTTAGTTCCACATAGCTCTTGGCGAATGATGAGTTCAACATCTTCTTCAGATTCCTCAGAGGCCAATTTTGAAGCTGTTCTATTGCTTTATTCTCATCCCAACTCACCATCATCATGCAGGGCTTGACACTCGGCTTAATTTCAACTCCATGGGCCTGACTACCACTGAAATCCTGTCTTTCAAAAGGCCTGGATGATCAGAGCTACTCCAGACAACGGACTTACACTGCAGATAAGAGGCCCATAGCCCCGTTCGTCTAGCTTCTCTTTCCAACTATCAATGTCCTCTGCACAGACTACTGATATCACTTTTCAGCAAGCACGACAATCACATCATCCAAAGGTAGTCAGCACAACAATCTGACCATTGAAAACAATTCCCATCTTCTGCACCTTGTTGGCATTGACCTTCTGTTGTACTCTGGAAACTCTCTTGGAGAAAAGCTTAGGGTGCTGCAATGGGTTGGATAAGCTATATTCACGTGAACAGGAAGAAAAATTTCTCAAGTATCCTGAATCACATCTTCTTCTCACCACATGTCCAAAAAGAGCCAGAATGAACACGCAAGGCAAAATGGGTCAGGCTTCCACTTCCGAGAATCAACTTCGCAAAGACAAAATCACCCTAAAAAAGCTCACAAATCTACTGGGACACTCTCAAATTTCTCAAATTGAAATTCATGCATTTGCATTCTTCAAATGCCAGAACCTACCAACTCAAATTCAGTTTTAAAAGGCAAATCTGCGTGAGAAGAGGACAAGAATTTGTTGGAGATCTGCTGCCAAAGCCTAGATCATTTGTTTCCCATTCAATTGCAAGTGCAAAAAAACTGCCTTCAAGGCTGGAGATTCTCACTAAGCAGCGAACGCTTACACAAGCAAACTGATTTCCAAGCCTTTCAGAAAAAGCTGGAAGATCACCAGTCTTCAGAAACATGGAACTGTTGTAGAACTTGTCTTCCTTAAACCAGACCGCATGAAGGGAAGGAAACGAGAGACAGATGTACCACGCACATGAGCCGTGGTGGTGGTGGCGGCGAACGCTAGCATCTTCTCTTTAGGATGCGTTTCTGATGCTGGCGCAGGAGTGGCGATCGTTTGCATTGCGCACATGCAGTAGCCAGCAGCGAACGCTGGCCTGTTTGCCCTCCGCCTGCCCAGGTTTTCTCCCAACAAGTGCCCAACGAGATGCAATTTTTTTTTTCAAATTTTAAAATATTAAATGATTTCGAAAGTTAACGTTTTGTGGTGGTATATATTATTTTATCAAAATAAATTTTTTTTTTCAAAATTGGCAAGCAACAAGAATTATTTGAAATATTTTAAGAATATTTTATGTTCATAGTGGAATGTTGAAAATTAATCAATAGAAGAATATTTGCATTATATCTACAAAAGTATTTGAAAAATATTGCAAATCCTTGTTTGAATAAAATTAACTCAAACGTGTTTTTTTGGGAGAATTGGTTCTTTTAGTGTTAATCTGAAAAAAATATATTTAAATTTTTTTAGAAAACTTCACTACCTATCAGATTGAAAATAAAAACACTTGACAGAATAATCCCCCAATTTTTTAAAATGCATTTTTTGGTCCAATCCTTGCTTTCATTTTTTGGCCTTTTTTCTTATAGTTTTTTTTAGTCTACTGGGGTTAATTTGAGGTTAAAAAGTCTAAGTGCCATTTTAAGAATTTAGTTAAAGCATTATTTTTTTGAATTTTTAATTGATGTGAAAAATATTGGAAATCTTTGTTCTTTATTTGAATAAAATTAAACCAAATTTTTCTTAGGGAGAATTGGTTTTTTAGTGCCACTCCAAAAATTTAATGCATTTTTTTTCAATCCTTGCTTTCATTTTTTGATTTTTTTTGTTTAGTTTTCTTTGGTCTATTAAGATTATAATTTATCCCTATAAAATGGTGGTTTATTGAAACTTATCGTCAATGAAATTTGATGAAAATGAAGATTATGAAATTAATCGAGAATTAAAAAATTAATGGATGATTGAGAAGTTAATTTGAAATTAAAATTTTTAAGTCCCATTAAAATTTTCAGTTAAAACATTATTTTTTTTGAAGTTTTTAATTCTTCAATTGTTTTGTTAATACGTGAGGTAGAAAAAAAAAGAAAAAAAAAAAAGAAGGGAAAAATAAAGGCGAAAAGGCAGGGAAATATTTGAAGGGTGAAGAAGAGGATTTCATGCAAAGCTGAAGAATTGTAGGAGTGGTGGAGAAGTTTAGGCATAGCGGAAAAATTGTAGGAGGAGTGGTGGACAAGCTCCATCAATGAAGGTGAAGTAAAAATTTTAAGAATTGTAGGAGTGGTGGACAAGCTCCATCAGTGAAGGCGAAGTAAAATTTTTTGCTTTCACGGTTCGCCAATGGAGAGGACTTACACCAACGATTTGTGCTATGGGTTTTGGTGAAAACAAAAGCATACGCCTTCATGTGTGTAGGCCTAGAATTGCCATGACACAAATGATGATGGCCCAAACCCCTAACCTTTAGTTGGACCAAGTATGGCTTTTTAAGCACAAAAGTGTAATGCATGCTTATGGAATTGGGGAAAGCGGCTAGGAGTCATTGGATCCAGCTTGGGGCAATCCACCAAGAAAAAAAGAAAAACCTTGTAAAATAAAAATCAAGGATGGGAACCCATCCATCAAAAGTACAAGGCAAATGAAAACACAAGTAGACACAACCCAAAAAAAAAAAAAAAAAAGCAAACAATCAAAAAAAAAATAGGTAAAGACCGTATGCAAAGAGGACTCATGGTTACAAAATGAAAATCAATGATAACAAAGAAGACCTAAGATGAAAAAGTTATCATTTGCCACAAATCAATTAATGACAGAGGTGCACTAGTTATAATGTGTGGAAGAAATGAAGAACTTCAACCACATGTAACAACTCATTAAAAGATCACTATGGTTTCCACACATTATAAGGTTATGAACTTGCAATGTTTATAGTAAGAAACAAACATCAAAATAAACATCGAGGGGACTAAAGAAAATTGTTGATGACGAGTGATAATGGTCTATCCACAACCGATAAAATATTAATAAAAATGAGAATGAAGACACCCATATGTCTCAATAGCAAGGGGAATGAAGTCATCACTTAATGCTTGTTCAACATATAATCATGTCTTTTCTTGAACAACCATCATCATTGCACGTGTTGGTGTTGTTGATGCTTTTTTCACCATATTTGTGCAAGTCAGGTTAACAATGATGACATCCATCAAGGGCTAGAATCTGTCTTTTATGATAAGGATATCCATTTGTTGTTAGGTGTGGCAAGGGAAAATGTGAGATTAATGAAAACCCTTGATGACATGGGATAATGGTCTATGCACAAATAATCAAAAAATAATCAAAATGAAAATGAAGACATCCATACATTTCAATAACAAAGGGAATGAAGTCATCACTTGGTGTTCGTTCAACATATGATTGTGTCTTTTCTTGAGCAGCCAACATATTGAAATTCGACATCATTTAAAGTTAAGGCGATACATGATTGATTATCACAATGTAATGATAAAGGTTTTGATTGTGGAAATCTTAAATCATTGAATAATTGACAAAACCACATGGCTTCTTTAGTAGCTAAAGTAATAGATATATACTTGGATTTGATAGATGTGGGAGTAATTGTTGCTTGCTTTTTATTTTGCCATGATATTGCCCCCCCACCAAGTAAAAAAACATACCCAAAGGCACATTTATGAGACTCGGGGTTTCCAACCTAATTAGCATTTGTCCAACCTTGAGGAAATTTTTGTTTGGTGCCTGTAGAATAGAAAATTCCCTAAGTATTCGAATGTTTCAAGTAAAGGAGGATTCGTTTGACAATAACCTAATGGGATTGGTCATAAATTGAATGTAATGACTAACCACATATGCAAGATTTGGTTGAATATTAGTAATTAAGTACATAAGTTTGCCAACAATAGTTGCATATGGAACATCTTACATGTCAAAGTGTTTAATAGGAGTACTGAGATTCATTGATTTTGTGAATTTAGCTCTAGAAGGCATGGGAATAGAAACATATTTACAATTACTCATGTGAAACTGTGAAAATATCCAAAATGTACTTGTCTTATGTGATTAAAATGGATTTTGATTCCTTATGCAACATCACTTGAATATCAAGGCAATAGGATAAATTACCATTATCAATCATGACAAATTCATTGGCCAATTCGGCTTTAGATTATTCAAGGTACACCAAATTAGGTGAAATAATCACCAAATCATCAACATATAGACCAAGAAGCACAAAAATTCCATCTTTTGTTCTTTAAATGTAAACATTAGGATCTCCATTACATTTGTTGTATCCTATATGCAAAAGATGTGTGGTGAATTGTTCATACCACATACGAAGACTTTGTTTCAAACCATAAAGGGTTTTCAATAATCGACACACCTTGGTTTCTTGACTAATAACTACATAACCTGGTGGTTGATGCATAAATTGTTTTTCATTGAGGCGATCATGAAGAAAAGTTGTTTGGATATCCATTTGATGGGTATGATAATCATAAATGGTAGCTAAGGCAATGAAAATGTGAAGAGAAGTAATCTTGACCACATGAAAAAATGTTTCACCGTAATCAAGCCTTTCAACTTGAAAAACCTTCTAGCCACAAGTCTAGCCACAAGTCAAGCCTCGTATTTTGCAAGGGTTCATTAGTTTGATACTTGCAGTTGAAAAACCATTTGCAAGTAACCACAAATCGATTTGGAGGTGAATCTTTTTACCTCCATGTATTGTTAGAGATTAGGGATTGATATTCAGCATCCAAGGCAAATTGTCATTGTGTAGCATTAGGTGTTGATAGAAAACAACAATTGAGGTTGGGTCATCAACATGAGATGCAAGTGCTTGTGCAAAGAAATTATTATATTTGCGTGTGAAATCCATATCTTGGTACTTTGTGGAAAGATATCGACCTTTTATATTGTTGTGAGGTCCTAAGTGGTTGAGTGGAAGGTATTTGTGGAATCATGAAGGAATTGGCATCATCCAAATTTGGAACAATTTCATATATATCATTAAGATCAAATGGGAAAGAACTTGAAAAAGGGTCCATTAGGAAAGAAGTAATAGATTGTGTAGGAATACTTGGGCCAATAGGTTGCAACATTAATGGTGGTGAAGGAACTAGAGGAATGCCACCTAATTAGAAGTTGGAAGAGAATCATCTTCAAAGTAATAAGCAGTATGGTCTTGGTCGTCCATTAGTGGCATTAGATTTGATTCCAACTTTGACATAGAAGTGAAAGTTGTAGAAACATTTGTGGATTTAGAAAATAATGCCATGGAATGTTCATCAAATATCACATCTTGATTATAAAATGATTTTTGTGTGGCTAGGTTATATAATTTATAACCTTTCATTCTAGTATTTTTGCCATATCCAAAAAATACACATTGAACGGATTTTGGTTCAAGTTTTCTTGATGTATCATCAAGGACATATGCATGGGCATAAGCAATGCATTTGAACACTTTTGAAATGATGAAGAATAGGCTTTTTACCCTTCCAATATTCATATGGAGTTTTCCCATTAAGGGTTGAGGTATAAGACCAATTTTGAAAATAATATTTTGTAGCAATGGCTTGTCCATAAAAAGATTTTGACAATTTGGTTGATTGCAACATATTTCGAGCAAATTCCATTAAAGTCCTATGTTTTCATTCGAAAATTCCATTTTGTTGTGGGGAGTAAGAATTTGTAAACTATAATTTCATGTAATTCACAAAATGCATTAAAAGCTCTAGATGTAAATTCACCACCATTATTAGAACAAAACATTTTGATTTTCTTGTCAATTTGATTTTGCACAAATGTTTTATAGGCTTGAAAAATGGCAAAAACATCTAGTTTTTTGGCAAATGAAATAGTAAATAGAGAATAGTCATTAATGAAAATAGCAAAGTACTTGGCACCACCATGAGTTGGTGTTTGCATTACATTCTTCTACAATCAAGCTTTCATCATTTACTCACTCCAAGTTGCATAATTTAGATATATAGATCTACATGTATCCATGCAATGATGTTGATGGCAAGTATGGGCATTTGTTGTGCTTATTGTGCGTGCATTATGTAGGACCTATTCCATTATATTTTTGAAAGTGGAAATGAGTTGGTAACTAAATGGTTTATTACTTCGGGCGCACCAAAAGCCTAGTTTAGGTTATTAGGTAGGCTTCCTTAATCTACTTAATATGCTATGTATGTAGGGAATATTCGGTCTACTTATCACCATTAACTACAACCCATGTCATTTGTGAGACTTTGAACCTCAAGGATGGAAATCAACTCTTTTACCACCAAGCCACCCCACTTTTTGTGGCAAACTAATAATGTGCATTCTATTTATCTTACTTGATTTAAAATATTACACAAAACATCATTTTTGATATTTGATATTGATTGATATTTTGTCCAAATGACAAGATTTAAAGTTTAATCTTGAAGTTTTTTCAATAATGTGCACAATTATATATATACTTTTCAAAACTATAAACTAAATTGGAAAAAAAAAACCTTGAATTTCATTTCAATGACCATTCATTAGAAAAACTTAATTAATTGATTTTATGGTACTATAAATTTTATTACTTTTACATTTATAATATAATTATTTTTATTTAAAATTATGATTAAAAAATTATGTAAAAAAAAATTATATGTTTTTCACATCTCATACTGTTATTTGATTTAAAAAATTATATTATATATATTTTCTTATAATATATCATAATTGTACCAACAAAAATTAATTTAGATATATGATATATAACTTAGTCACATATAATGTTTATAAATGGATCATAATTTAACCCTACAAGTAGTTAGCCTATTCAATAAAAAAATGACATTGCATATTTAATTAAGTAATTAATTTTAAAAAAATTATATAACAACATGACAAAGTACCTACTATTTAACCCGCATACATATGACTTACTAACTACTTAATACCTAGCCTACTAACTAGATTAATTACCTAATTAATTAATAAATATTGACATATTCATATCATAAAATATTTATTATTTATCTATTACGTAATCCACCTATTTAGTTAATTAAAACATAACACTATTTCATTAAACATAATAAAATATTTACCAATAATTAGCCCACTTATATACTAATACCCAATACTTACTACCTATTACCTAGTGTACTTGTAACTGTTCAAAAGTTAGACTT
>Ga0209611_10002833_pt1 | contig 30359 bp, 16 predicted proteins | sample S1TSphgellanicum_3_FD_187693 | JGI IMG/M metagenome (GOLD analysis project Ga0209611, IMG submission 187693) | Host-associated microbial communities from peat moss isolated from Minnesota, USA - S1T2_Fc - Sphagnum magellanicum MG (SPAdes) (version 2) | ecosystem: Host-associated > Plants > Peat...
GTTAACCTATGCCTTCCTATGCTAAAAATAAATTAACTTAGTTTAGCCTAGCTAGGACTATTTACGTTCTAAGCTAGACTTAAATTAAACTAAGGTGCACCTAGCTAAGTTAAACCTAAATTAACCGAGGCTAGACCTAGGCTAATCTAGGGAAGACCTAAACTAAATTAGGCTAATATAGGCTATACATAGACTAAACCTAAACATGGCTAAACACAATTACTTTGGCTAAACATAGTTAAATTTGGCTAAACATGGCAAAACACTTGTAAACACAATTATTTTGGCTAAACATGGTTAAAATAACATAAATGAAACTAAACATAATTTTTATTTTAAACATGTTTAACCAATGATAAATTAAATTAACTTTGAATATTTAAGTTATATTTGGCTAAACTTAGAAATTTTAAAATAAAGTTCTCAATTGAAACAATGCATGGCTAAATTATGATAAAATTATAAACTAAATTAGGTTATTTACAACTTGGCCAATAAAATGATTGATCCTATGTAATTATAGTTATTTTTAAAGTTATTTGTGTTAATTGCATGAATCATGATATTAACTACTAGTTGCTAAAGACATTCTTAGTCGTTTCTTTAATCATGTTGGACATTGTAATTGCATATGACAAATTGTAAAAGGCATGTTTTAACATTATGAACATTTTTTACTAATCAATAAATGCAATTTTATTGAAATTAATGTCTTGAATCAGTAAGTTGACCACTAGATATTAAAGACATTTTTAGTCATTTATTTAATCATCTTAAACATTATAGTTGGATAGGACAAATCATAAAAACATGTTTTGGCAATATGAACATCTTTTACTAATCAATAAATGCAATGTTATTGAAATTAATGTCATGAGTCATTAGGTTGATTACTAATTCTTCAAAACATTCTTAGTCATTTCTTTAATTGTGTCAGATATTATAGTTGCATAGGACAAGTCATAAAAGACATGTTTTAGCATTATGAACATTTTTTACCAATCAATAAATGCAATTTTATTAGAATTTGTGTCATGAGTCATGAGTTTGACTACTAATTGTAACACTTTGTTGACACATGGCATACTTGTTAATGGGTTTTTCTATTCACATCAAGGTTAATATACTTCTAGATTTTTCAACAAGTTCTTGAAACAACAAACAAGTACATTTAAACTAGCAAAACTAAAACTATTTATAATTCCTAAACTAACATGTACTTAATTTGCACATAGTTTCAAGAAAGATATTTGCTAAAGTACAAAAATCCTTTCATGTTTTCAATGAAAGAAAAACACAAAATCATATTAACATCAAAAAGTCTCCTACTTGATGCAAATTTCCTTTCCTCAATTTTGAACATGTATAAATTACTCAATGCTAACATGTACTCCAACTTGTAGTGAAAATACAAAATTGTATTAAGAAATCAAAGTTTATACATTAAAAATTTCAGAAAGTAAGTATGGAAAATAGAGATCTGATGTCTCTCATTTCCTAACATCCCTCTTTTTTACTCTAAACTTGAACTTTGAAATGCCTCGTGCAAATCACCTAAATAATAATTAGCTAATAAAACTCCTTGTTCAAATCAATTAATAAAAATTAACTAGTAAAACTATAAGGAATAATCATAATTTTCAAATTTTGTTACATGTTTTGTTAACTACTTATTCTGCAAAATATAGGTTCTACAAACTATCTGTTTTACCAACTACCTATTTTGTCAACTATAGGTTCTATTGACTACTTGTTCTACCAACTGCAAGTTTTGCAAACTACATGTTCTGCCAACTACCTATTCTATCAACTACATGTTTTATAAACTACTTATTCAACAGGTGTCACCGATTTAATTACTACCAATTATATTGTCACTACTAGTTCAACAGGTGTCACCAATTAAATTACTACCAAGTAAAATACTAGTTCAAAAAGAGTTCCAATTAACAATGCCACATCAGCATCATTAGAAATTGAATTGGTATAAATTACTATTAGTCGCAAAAGTAAATGGAAATTTTGAGTTCCTAATTTAAAATCATTCAAATATATTAAATCAATTCGAAAATCATAATATATTTACCCAAAAATTTAACAAGTTGTTATATTGACTATAGTCACAAAACCATGATGCCACATGGCATCTTGATGTCCTTTGCAACTACATAGTAATTTTTGTGACCAAATAGTTATAAACATAGTCGAAAAAAAACGGTTATTTTTTAAACTAATCACAAAACCCAAAATGTGTTGTTGCATGTTCTTGAAGGAAACACCATAGTTGTAAAGAACCAAACTTGACATATTAGAAGTTCACAATTTGAAATAAACAACTAGTGGTTGTAAAAAATTTAAACATGGAAAATGAATTCTTGGGTGTAAGAATTATGTTTGAAAAATCGAAAACCCTAAACACTATTGAATGTCAAAAGAAACAAGTTGTTACAAGATGAATGTGAAGAACTTCCTACACAAAAATCAAAACACAAAATAAAAATCATTTTCTACAACTATTGTAAACATGTGTTCCATACAAAAATGGATGTTGTAATGAATTGGTTATTGGATGTGCATCCACAAACCCCTTGTCAAAGGTTTGACAACCTAAAGAACAAAAATCTTGACAAACCATGGGGTGAAAACGTACCTTTGATGTTGATAGAACTCATGAATAACCTTGTTTTCAATAAAAAAAATTCTAATGCTTGGAATGGCCACATGTAATTATACTTGCACCCTAAACATCAAAATTCTTTCAACACCTTGGAGTTATTATGGTATTGAAATTATCAATGGAAGCATGTCTCGTGCAATAAGCAAAGATTTCATCAACATAGATGAAATCCCCATAAAACTTTAAACTAAATAACCTCTAAATGGCAAATATCTCAAGATGTAAACTAAGGTACATTTCTTTGAAAATCTTCTAATTACAAATCAATGATGAAAATTTTTCACCCAAAACATTATTTTTTTTAAATGTACAAAATAGCAAACAACAAACCCTAAATTTGGTATATGACAAATTGGATTTTAATGACCATCCTCCAACACATGTTAGTAAAGATCTTCAAATATATGACTTAACATAAGACTAGTATTCTAGTCATAAAGGACAAAAATAACTAACAGCTCTAAAGTCATTACGGAGAAATTGTTTAACACAATAATCATTTAGGACATGATGTGGCACAATGATGTGGCAAATGTCAGCCATCAATCATAAAGGACATATGTCAAGTCATTAATGATAGTTTAGTTATTGTTTAATTATTTTTCATTATTACATATTAGACCCAAAAGCTTGGGGAACATTAGTTTTTAATCTATAATATTTTTTATTATAAATCTATTACATATATATAAATAAAAATTATTTTTATTTCAATTATTTTGAACTTCATTATTTTTCATCCCATCAATTGTTAACATGTGTCACCATTTAACTTAGATTAAAAACCTAATTAAAGTGGTTAAGTAGACCATATAATCTACCCTACTTAAACTCCCCTAAGTAACCACCTAACTTAGGTAGTTTAGGTAGGTATGAAATATTCAGTTAATATTCCAATGTTGACCACAACGAATTTGTCATTTATGAAATTTGATTCTTGGACACCAAGGATGGAATTCAACTCTTTCACCACCAAACCACCCCACTTTTTGTGTAAACAATTTATTTTCTATAATATTTAGACCATACTTCATTTAAACATTACATAGAACCTCAAATTTGATCATTCATATCTTATTAATAATTTGTCCAAATGAAAAAATTGAAAATTTATTCATAAATTTCCTTCAATAATGTACAAAATTATATAAATATTTTTTAAAAACTTCAATTCATTTCAAAAGAAAATTATTTGAATTTTGTTATTGAATAACATTTGAATGACCATTCTTTAGAAAAAATAAATTCAAACACATGATTTGTAAATGGAAAAACCTTTGTGGCTAATGCATGAATAAATAAAATATAATTTTCATATCTTAAACCTTTGTTTGATTTAGGAATTTATATTATACAATTTTTCTTCCAATATATCATAATTTTAACAATAACGCTTAATTTAAACGTATGAATTCATATAATTTATCCACAAAAAATATTTATAAATGGATCATAAATCAATTATTTATATAGATTTCATGTATAAATCTAATCTAAATATTTTGGTTTAATTTGAATAATATTAATAAATATGAGAATATTAACTAAAATTTTGAGATTATAAATTTTATTCATTTTTACACATATAATAATATAATTGTGTAATAATATTTTTTTACAAATGTAAAAAAATATTATTTTTAATACATATAGCATATAATTTTTTATTTAAATTTATTTTAAAATTAATGTACAAATAAATTGTATATTTTCCACATCTTACATTTCTATACAATTTTATTTACAATATATCATACTTTTACCATTAATTTTATTTCAATGTATAATGTCTAATTTATTCACATTGAATACTTAAAATGGATCATATATCAAATCTATTTTAAAAAGATGTAATAAAAGTTCTTATATTACATATATGTATAATATTGATCAAAATCAATTCCTTGCATGTTGTAGTTCATTATGTTTCTTTATACTCATATGAAATTATTAATAGTCATTTTTGAATCATTGTGAAATAATTGTATGACCACATTGTCTATGTAATGGCACATCATTTTGTCTACTTCATTTGCATAAGTATTTTTTAATCATATTTGAAATGACTTTATCTTAGTCACATTTTCAAATGATATTTTGGACATCCATGTCATTTTGTCGTCAATCATGGATGCCATATGATGAAAAGATTGCAACAAAAAAATTATGTCATCTTTCCTATTACCACATGATCATCTACTAGTCAAATGCACCACTATTATATGATTACAATTTTTTTCACATAAGATTTGAAGTAATATCCTATGACTACAGTCAATTATGTAGTTGTTTAGGACTTCTAGCCATTGATTTTTTTATTGCAAAGGACAAAATTCCTTCTAATGGTACAACTAATGACCAACCCTTGAAGATGGTGTGCTATAATTCAATCCCGAGAGACTTTGCCTCCAAAAAGTATCAAAATATCATGATGTTTGAAACTATGCAATAGATTTTTTCATGGAAAACATGAGTACCCAATTAAAGCTCCAAAAATCAGGAAAATAAAAACAAAATATATGACAACATCCAAAATCATTGAGTCAAAACATGAGGTACTTGTCATTAAACTTCACTTTAGTTTGAAGCACAACTTGGTATGAAATCTACACCGCCCACTTTCCTAACATATGTAAGATTATTGTTGACAAACTCTTCCAAACTAATAAACCTCCAAGCTTGCAAATATGTCTATGAACACAATGAGGTTGACAAATGAGATCTTGGAGTGGATAGTATTGAACCAAAATTCGAAAAGGGAATGAAAGATAACCATGGAATGTCACACCCCTTGCATACGAGCAACCAAATTTTATAGGTGGATGATTTTTTTTTGTTCAAACAAGGTTCTACTAGAATACACATGTTCCCCTCTTGAAACCAAACATCCACATGGCTATGCCAAGTTAAAACATGATGTCACATGGAAACTGCCAAGGTGTTCCAACCTTTTTTGTAACAAATTCAAGCGTTTACACTTAAGGCAACATATTTTAATGGGCTAGTACCATTAAAAATGGTTTTTTAAGAAAAAATGATGAACTAATGGTTTAAAATTCATTTCCTTTTGGCTAATTTTGAAAAAAAATTCAAAAATTGTTAGGTTTTGAGTTTAAGTTTTAGTAGGTAAATGAATTGAAAAAAAAAGTACATGAATCTATTTTATAACATTTACAACCAACTATGACTAGATATTTTTTTAATGAGTACTAGTCTAATGACATTACATATTGGTACAAAAACATTAATGTGAGATGGTCATTATCCATAGCAAGACATCGAAAAAGATAGGGTAATATTAAACACCAAATATCAAGACAATTTATGGCAAAATCTCATAAATAATCAAAACCTTCTACACCTTTACCACATCAACCCATCTACCACCAAGTGGGCGCCATGTCACAATTCCATGTCAACCCCTCTACCAAGTGGGCACCATGTCATGAATTCCACATCATCCCTTCTACCACATAGCCACCGCATCATGAATGCCATGTCATACCCTCTACAATGTAGATGCCACATTGGCACTAGGTAAGCACCATGCCATGTGCCATGTTGTACCTTCACACCCTTGCATTCCACACCCACACACTTGCACAACCTTGCACCCCTGCACGTCAATTAATAGCCACCCCCTCCCCACAATATGGGCATTCATTGTCAATCCTAATATTTTCAAAATTTAAAAATTGAAATTTTTTTGCTTGACATACAATAAAGGGTTCCAAACTATGTTACTATAGTTTATATTTCCTCCTTACCAATAATATAGGTCAATATCAACCCAAGGTGGTATTTCTATCAACAACTTAGGCCATTGGAACAATCTATTTTTATAGCCCAACACATTCATCAAAACAATCAAAGACCATTTATTTTGAACAATGATCTTATTTCCAATTGAGATGATGCATATCATTCAATTCATTACATTTATAAAAAAATTATCTACAAATGGCCACTTAGCAAATTGACCTTTGGAACAATTTGGGTCGTTAATGGTCATTGGTATACAACCATTATTTTATATTAGCAAGCCATTATGGAATCATAGACAATGTCAAAAAACTTATAATGTTTATGCTTAATCCTAGCCATTTGTGTCAATATCCATTGCCTTGTTTGCATGTTGTTGTTGAAATTTAATCATGGTTTAAGTTCCTTCATTAGTTTTTTGAATCCTCTCTTTCGTCAAAATTTATTGCATAAAAAAAATGGCATTTTACAATTTTAGTTTCAATGGCCATGTTTAGAGTAGATGGTAATTTTGTTTAATTCTTTGTTGATATTGACAATGACGGGATTGCCAAAATTCTAGAACATCTATGCATGTTTGGTAGTTTTCCAAGTGTCTAGTCTAATGGTTATGAAATTAAACAATGGTAAAGGTATCATCTCCAAAAATAAAATCATGCCACACATTGGATAGGCTTGAGTATGGAGTCCAAACAGGGATTTTTTAAGTGTGGGGGAAAGCAATTCCACTTGTTTTGCAACCTTCCATTACTTTTGGCATTACAAATTTAGTTCTACAAGACCATAATGTGATCAAAATTAAGCAAGAATCTATGGATTCACCAATTGTCAAGACTCCAAGCAATCCCTCTTCAAATGACATGACATTGATCTTTTCTCTCTTTCATTGATACTCTACCATTGCCACATGCAAATTCCAAAGGTATAGTTGTAAACATTACACTTACAATAACCTTTACATTTGATAGATGTTGTGTAGTCTCATCAAGTGTAATTGATGTTCTTAAATCGTTTCTTGAGGTTCAAAGGGGCAAAAATGAGTTGCATAAACTAGATTATGACCATGTCATCATCCAACTTATTATTTGTTTGTGACTTATTTTCAATGGAACAATGGTTTTCGAGCTCCTACTTTAAGCACAAGCCAAGGCCCCAATAGTTGGCAATGGTACGCATAATGTATGGTTAAGAAGGACAATGGCCATGCATATGGATTATGATGAATACAACCAATGTAAAACACACCAATGACTTTGTTTTTAGAAGTTCTCATTGCATTGGGCACTTCTGTTGTGGGAACACAATGTGTGACCACTTCTTGCAAGAGGGAACAATGAAATTTAAATTGAACGATATGGGTTGTATGTTTCCCAATTCATTTTGAGAAATGACCCTCCTTCAAAATCCACACTAGCTTATAAACTTTGCAAATTAACTCCTATGTGGTTGGTGAAATGTAACACTCAAATTTATTATGCTTTTGTCAAAAACAAAAACATGATACATGATCCTTATAAGTGATCACAATCACCTCGTTGGATAAGGCGTATATAGGAAAACCGCAAGATTTGCAAAAAGGTTGATTGAAAATGTAGTCAAACATTCACCCAATAGAAAAACAAATTGTTAGTTTAGTTGGATGTTAGTAAGGAGTTTTTGGAAAAATTTCTTACACGAAGAAATAAACATATGAAACTTTTATCGAATCCTTCCTTAGAGGTCATGCAAATTTTCTTTATATTGAATCCATTAAACATTCAACACACAATCAGTAATTTAGGATTGCTTCCAAAAGGAGTGGCTACATTTACAACATCTTTGAATTGAAGAGGAGATTGCAATATGACTTCATTCAAGATAATGTTTTTCATGGGCAAAAGTTGAACAAGGTGTACTTGTTTAAGATGTCCACAAATCTAATGAGTGTGGGGGTTCATTCCTTCACATTTTCCTTATACCACTATAAGTTCAATAGATTTAAAAGTTATTTATACCATTGAAAAGCTCTTTGAACATAGATGTTTAAAATGGGCTCGCATGACTCATTTGGGCACTCAAAACATAAGTTATGGCCAAAAGAAGGGCCAGAAGTCAAATTGCCAATTTGATTCCCGACCACTAAAAATCGAAAAGCACCCTAATTTCCTTGTGTGTAGGTGACGTGCCACATATTGTTGGAAAGTTCTCGACAAGGGTTCCAATTTGCTTTGGACCTCACCTCAATCGAAGGTCTTCACATAGAATTATGGGCCTCCAAAGTCACAAAAGTTCCAATCTTCGGAATTTCAAACTCCAACTTGAGAGTCCCGAGACAAAAATGACATTTGGGTGTAGGTCCTGTGGTTAGGCACAGAGAATATTATAAGGGGGAAGGTGGTGGCTTCCCCCAAATTGTATGGAATATGGAAATGTTATTTGGAATATATTTGTGATGGTGCTATTGGTGTTTGTAATGACGTTGCCAATATTCATGGTGATCATGGGATTGTTAGGGATTTTGAAGGTATTGATGATGTTTCTTCTATTGTAATGCAATTTATGGTGCTAAAAACTCTATGCCCATCTTTAAATAATCATTTTTATTATCAAGCAATTGAAAGGAATTACATGGAAACATAATCCAAATAGCTTTTGTTTAAGCCAATTGTAGTGATTCTAAAACATTTCTTGGATAATATCCCTAATTAAACAATTGTGCCATATGATTACACCAATTTTTCAATGTTATGCATTTGTGTAAAAGCCTTATTTGGCAACACTTGAATGATTTAAGTCTATTTGTGTTATCATTTTTTCCCTATTTGACATAGTCTTTCTTCAATTTGTTGTGTTTTGGCAAATTGTAGTCAATTGGTAGTTTGTACATAGTAAAAGTTGAAGAGTTATAATTTTTGTGGTTATGGGTTTAAGGTTTATGAACTAGTGCCAAGTGCTTTCAAAATTCCAGACTTTTGTAGAATTTGACTGCATTTGATAATGAATATGGTCATGTATAATTAGTAAGAGGGGTGTTAATTTATATCATATGTTTCAACATCTATCCTCACCTCTAGAGTCTTGTAGTGAACATAATACAAGTTGTAGCCTAGTGTTAAGTTTTGATTATTTAATCCTTATCGTGTCAAATCCATGGACATGCAAGGCAAGCTTATGGGAGTATATATTGGATTTGTTTATGCAATGTAGGAGTATTGTAGGCGGCAAATTCTCTAATCATAAGTATGTTTTAAATTTCTTTCTCATGAATAAAAAATTACCTAAAATTGAATATCATATGTCCAACATGTCATGAACTAACAAAATGGCTATAGAGAAGGTGTATTTAATATGCAGAGGGCTTTGCTTGTATGCTTCAACCAAGATAGGTAAATATTTAATGCATTACCTTGAAATAGAATATCAAAACTCAATGTTGAAACAATGTCTATATGTATGTATTTCTGCCCAATAAAAACATTTACAACATTCTGAAGAATTTAGCAGGACAAAAGTAAGAACTTCAGAACAACTTCAATATCATTATAAAATTGTTAATTGAAAGGAATTAAACTAACAATAAACCTCCAATCTAACAATATCAACAATGTCCACAACTCTAGTTGCCTCTGGTCATCAGCATTCGCATCCTTTCCACCTTCAATGCCAAATGGTTGGCTCTAATTAGATTGTCCACAAAAGGAGCATCATTCATAAATTCTTTGTGTTGAACATTAGAGCTTTCAATACAAGGATTTAATGTAGAAAGCCATATAAATTTGATGTTTTTGGAGTTACAAATGAATAAGAACATCCAAGACAAAAGTTTAGAACCAAAAGCTTGAAAAAAAAAGAACATAGGACCATTTAACTAAAGTCCAAGTCAATTATTAAAACATTTGAGGCCCGCCATCCAATTCTATTTACACAAGTTCATTATTTTTATGAAGAACAGAACACCACTTAACTATTAAACACATGAATGCATGAAGCTAACTAACACAAACACACCCTAAAACTTGGAACATTATAATTGAGTTTAGTGGGACTCTAGATTACATGAAGCCAATTGGGCAAACATTAGAAAATTTGCAAGGGCAAAGAGGGCATACTTGGCACTTTTATTCCTTTGGTTCAAGGTACAATTAATGACCTATGAAAACCACTTCTCATGGACACTATAGTATTGCCCTATATGGACATCAAATGCCCACTTTTTAACAAAACAATATTGGAGAATTGTAGATAATTGAATCCCAATGCATATGTGAAACTCACAAACATTGTCAAAAACGTGAAATTCAACTGCATTTTCAAGACCATAGAGACTAGACAACAACTTCAACTGGGTTAGCCTAGCTCCCAATCATGATTGCAAGTTTACTTGAAACAACAAAAAAATTAGTTTAAATATTCCTTGCCTTGCATTTAGTGGATACAATTTTTGGCACATTATTGCCATAGCTTTTTGTTGGTTTCTTTTGTGTAGGAGCCCATGCCTACTTGTCTTTTGTTCTTTCCCACTTTCCTGACCTTGAGAAATATATTCAGCTGAATATAATTTTTTTTACATTTGACAGATAACCTTAGATAATGATCTTTTCTTTGCATCCTTCCATCAGGTGTTCTGCCATGTTTTCTCTTTCGGAAAGAATACTAAGCTGTTACTATTTCCTGGCTCTTATATTTTATAATGGCTTGTGAAGAATTAGTAGTTGTTTAAGTGATAGCAACCTGAATTGTTTGTAAGATTTGTGCCCTAGTTTGAAAAGAATACTTGGTTAAATTTTTTTCATGGCCCTCAACTACATTGGCTTTTAAATCATTAAAATCTCCCTCCATGTTAAGCAAAGTTGTCTACAAGCTCTTTACAATGATATCCACATTTCCTACCATCAAAGCATATTGATCTATGTGACATAACAAGTACAAATACATAAGTATCATTTTTATTTATGCAAGCATATCTATCTTACTAGTTGGCCCATGTCCATTTGCATAGGTGTTTCAAAACACTATATTAGTCAACATATTACAACATGAACCTGTAACACTAAACTTTTCTACATGTAATAAGCATGCACAAATATATATTAGCTAAATGGATATTCATATTTGAATTGAAAAAGTATAAATGAAGTTGCAACATTCACAAACACAATGACAACTTGAATGTATGAGGATGCAAATCCACAAAAGGAGCTTGCAATGCTTGGGTCAACTAAATGAACCTTGATAACATTGATCATTTAAGTGTGACCACAAAGACCTTGTAGGTATAAAATGAATTGACCTTCTATATGCAAGTTTGGTTTGTTCATTTTTGTAGCTTCATGCTACATAGTAGTCACACTTATAATCACAACATAGATCATTAGATTATGTAACTTTTAAGAAATGTAGAAATACCTTTAGTACATTCAAAGAAAAAACATGCCAATTAAGCCTATAATGTATTTAAAGGAGAAAAATTAGAAACCATTAACACCTACCATAAGGTTGTTTCAGAATTTCCTTGGATATATGTACAAGACCTAGATTTGGGATTGGTCTTGCATTATGGTCCTCACAACCTTGTTTAACAACATCTTCCACTTGCAAATTGTGGCATGATTTTGACAACACCTCATGCACTTCCAATCTCTTAGATTGTAGAATGTCATGTTTCAATGGAGAATTTACAACTACATCAATGCTTACTACTACATCACCCCTTGGTGATGTTGGAGGTGTTAATGCACTTGAATGGCTAGTGCATGAAGTTGGAGCAAAACAATTGCTACTAATTAACACCCCCAAGCTTTGTCATTTGTCATTCAAAAAATTTGACCCACATGATGTCATTTCAGTTTGCTTGACATAAGAAAGAATGGTACTTGAACAAATGATAAAACAAAAGGATGAGATTGGAAATAGTCATGTAGCTCAATCAAATTTTGGAAAAAGTCCTACCTAAGGTTGACATCAAAGCAATAGTTTGATTACCCAAATAATTAGATGTTCCTAACAACACCTTAAGCGCCCAAAAATCAATAGATTGATTAGTATCAAAGCAAATATACATTTAAGAAAAGGACTTTAAGTACCTGGAAAATAATGAATTGAAATCTGTCAAAGCAATCAGCCGATTATGAAAAGGCCTTAAGCAATTGAAAAACAGTTACCAAAGTGATCAAATGTTTATGTAAGGACAAGTAGCACCCAAAAAACATTAGTTTGATGACCAAAGTAGTCATATGTTTCTCTAAGGACCAGCAACACTTAAAAAACATTAATTTGATTACCAAAGTAATCAGATGTTTATTAAAGCATCTTAAGCATCCCAAAAGGAGTAGATTGATTACTAAAGTAATCAAATGTTTATCTAAGGGTTGTTTGGAATCATTACCAAAGGAAGAAGAAGTTTACTAATAGATCTATAGTACCAAAGAAAGGATTACACAATAAGTTCTTTAACAAAGTTACTTAATAAGGTATGAATTCATACGTACAAACACAACAATTCAAGATTAAGCAACATAAAAAGTCAATTCTAAATCCTACCATAAATGAGGGCTTAAGATATATAACTTGAAGGAAGATCTATGTGCTTTTGACCTATAGTTTAGTAGCATGAATGGAATTACAGTTTCATGATTGAAAGCAATAGTAAGAAGATATTATAAACCTTTTTAAATGATAAACAATGCACCCTCTACATTTCATGAATTGTAAATACAAGCCTTGCATCACTTAATTGTTAGCTAGTGCAATGAGATGACATGAAATCAATTTACAAGGTTGTTTTTGTGCTTGTGCTTCTTCCTTCAACACATTTTTCATTTTGTTGCGCAAGTCATCCACACAAAGTTCAATAGCTAGGGATCAGAATTCTTCATTTAGTTGCCTTACTCCCTAGGAAACACGCTAGTTAAGATGAAAAAACTCCTTGCATACACAACATTTATTATCATCTTTGCACAATTGGGCAAGGCAAAATGGGTGGTAAGTATGTTTACAAGAGGTAACAACCACATCAAATGAAGTAAACCATCTCTTGCAAAAACCATAGGGTTGCAATAGAATGTAATATAAACCACTATGATCATCATCAACAACAGGGGGAGATGGATGTAGAAGTGGTTGAGGCTAAATTTTTTTTTTTCCTCCTTGCTACATTTCTCCCAACTATTAATAAACCGCCTGCAATTATGCAAGCTCTTTTGTAATAGAAATAATGTTAGAATTAATTTTCCACACGTCTAGCTTTACATCTTGAAAATTATCTTCACCTTGCACAGAGCTATGACGTTTGTCTTCTAACAATGTTTGGGATATTTCTATTTTTTTTTCCAATGTCTAAAGCTTTTTAGTTAGTGCCTTGACCTCCTTTAGCATAACATCCTTAAAAGGAATGTTACTATTGCCAACATTTTCAACCTACATGATCAACATGATTCACAATCTACATAAACATTAGTGATCTATAGAAACAATGACTTAAACCTTGTAAGCACTACTACAATATGCAAGATCTAATGTAGGATTTTTGTAAATCAAAACCCTAAATTGTCAACTGACATACCGCATCCTTGAGCGCATGAAGTTGTTGTAGAAGATGTTGAATATCTTCTTCATTTTTTATCATGTGTTCTTGGGTTTGGTTGAATAGTTTTCATTGATTTGTTAAAAAAAAACATCATTCCACCAATTTCAAGTCATATTTTGTTTTTTGTAACTTAAGGTGTTCAACGTTGGGTTTCTATTCGTGTAAAATCTGACACACCCCCAAGCTCCTTGATGGATTCAACTACGAGTCGAAAGGCGACTATAACAGAACGAGTTGCAACGTGCTCCCTGGTTCGTAACACTTGGGGGTAGAAGGGCGTGCTGCAACTCTAGGATGGGGACTAAGAAGATTGATAAGTAATTCAATTATTCACATGGACATGCACAAACCAAACAACAAGTTGGTTAGTGCGTGGTTAGAGCATTTTGATGCATGGACGAGCCATGGGTAAACACGGATTCATAAAATTCATCACAGCCTAAGCTTGGTGGAAGCCACCACCTTCCCCCTTATAGTATTCTCTATGCCTAACCATGGGGCTAGCACCCAAATGTCATTTTGTCCCGAAACTCCCAAGTGGGAGTCCCAAAATTCCCAAAATTGGGACTACTACCACTTTGGACCCCCATAACTTTGTCTATAAACCTCTAATTGAGGTGAGGTCTGAAGCAAAGTTGTATCCCTCGTTGAGAACTTTCCAATGATATGTGGCACGCCACCTGCATGCAAGAAAATTGAAGCGATTCCCAACTTTTAATGGTCGGGAGTCAAATTGGCAATTTGACTCCCAACCCTTTTTTTGGCCAAAACTTATGTTTCAAGAACCCAAATGGGTCATGCGAACCCATTTTAAACATCTATGTTCCAAGAGATTTCCAATGATATAAGGAACTCTTACATCCAATGGGTTTTGATCCCTACAATCGTTTTCTGAAGATTTAGAAGTCCATTGGGACTCCAACTCCCAAAGTGGGAGCTCACTTAGGAGTGTGGGGGTTCATTCCCTTACACTCTCCCACATTTCTGGGAGCATGAAATGTGACTCCTAGGCTTCACACTTGGCTCGCACCTTCACAAGCCTTTGCCTTGGTCGCGAGCCCAAGGCTAGGGTTGTAACAAAATCTCTCCTAAAAAATCATATAATTTTTAAACGTAAGTTATTACAATAGGTGTGACCATAGAAGGACATTGAAAAATGCTGCTGGCAACATTTTTAAAATGCACAAGCTCTTTTTTTAGAGTTTTTCAACCTTGAGTGATGACATCATCATTGCTAAGAAAAGCCAAACCCTCCATGCCACTCCCATTACAATTCTTAAATGGAGATCCGTGAGCAAGCTCCCACCTTGTTATTTCTTTCCTCTTGAACTTTTCTCTTGCTGTAGAAGTAGCCACCTTCACCCAGTTTAATTCTATACCCTTCTCTTGAGCTATGTAACCTTTGATTAACCACAAATAAAATTCATTGTTGGTCACATTGTTATGGCCATAACACTCTAAATACAATCACAACAATTCCAACTTTGTGTTAGGATCTAGATTCGGATGTGTGGTCCTCAACACCTTAGACTCTCCAAACACCTCTATGATATATGCCTCAGTCACATGGGTACTTGTGATTTGTGTTTTAGGGTTCAAACTTTTATTGCTCAGTTTTCTAACGATTGCAAAAAAATCTTCCTTTTGGAGCTTATAATTTACATTTTCCCACTATGTGACATCTTTAAATTCGCAACCTTATGCCATTTTCCTTTCAACAACAATGTGTGACTGGATAAAACAAAAAAAAACTAATGATTAAAAAGACAAAACCCTAAGAAAAAGCTAGGACAATGAAGAGATGGAAAGTTCACTAAGCAAAAGATGCAAGAGGAGCACATAAACAAATGCAATTAGAAGTGTGCAAGCATTTGCAAGACGTGCGCCCATAATTGTAAACCCACCAAGCACCTAAGAATGAAAGACATAATTTGTGCCAAAGTTAGCTTGATTGAAATTTGAAATTTTCGTCAATGCGATTACCAACTCAACTAATGGTAAAAGCCCATGTGTCCCCACTATCCAAATTTTTTATCAATAAGGACTGTGCCAAGGAACTTATCCTTGGCATGCATGGTTCCTGATATTGAGTTTGGAGCTTTGTATTATAAACATTCATAAATCTTTATTCAATTTTACTAAAGATTGATTTTAGGAAACAACAAAATTTCAAATGTGATTTTCAAACATAATATTAATCACAAAGATATCTTTTCAACCATTAGTTGGTAAATTTTTTTGGTATTATTGTGTCTTCGAATGGTTTTATCTTTTGTTTCATCTTGGTTTACTAGTTTGATAAATATATAAGTTTTAAATGTTTAAGTTTTTTCTTTTTTTTTTTGAAAGATGAATACCCATGTCATTTAAAACATGCTTAGAGGTACAAATGGGCTGATATCATAAAACTTGTAGGAATAAAACCTAATCAAATTATCCAAACACATATAAAAATATTTTTTAGCCAAAATAAAAAATAGGGAAAACATTGAGAAGAATAATACATCTTTCTTTTTTTGGTCCATTAATTCTTTCAATCATTTTTTTTTCACATAATGCACATATAATGGGGTGAACATCACTTGTTGTGTAACAATTTAAGTGATTACAAACCACAATGAAAGGGAAAAAATATGTGCATGTTCAAACATAAACAAACCATGACAAAAAAGTTCCATCATAAATCACAATTTACATGTTAAAAACACAAATTTAATAAATTTAATTCTATGGTCAACTTTCAAGCTTGTTTTATTCAAAACACATTTTCATTGGATCATTACCAAACTCATAACACACTTCATTTTCTTCTTATCAAGAGGAGACTAAATATTATGCATAAAATTAAATGATTCCATCATGGTTGTTTCCACATGCTAAATGCAAAAAACATATTTCTATTTTCACCTTTTGCATTCACATTGATTCTTTTGTTAACGATTTTTTGAACAATGTTAGCATATACACATGAAGCCTAATTAAACAAAATATGTTCATATGTTGATGACATGACATGTTGAAATAACTTTGATAAAAGTACATTTTGACCCTAGAGTAATGATGATATGATGCAATGTGTAACATGTAACAAAATTTCCTTGTTTGCAGCCAAGTTTAAAAGCATTGAAAAGACATGGAAACAAAAAATATCCTTGTGGAGCAAGAATTTTTTTGAATGTTGTTGAAGTGAAAAACACTACTAATTCATTCATATATGAAATTGAAGTCCATTCAATGTATTTGAATTCCATTTAGGAATATAAATTCAATTCCAATTTGACAATTGGATTAAAATTGAATTAAAGACAAATGGAATGCAAATTGGTGGAGAATGTAATAAAAATCTTCTTGTGAATATGGTGTTGGCAAAAATCATTTAGAATAACACAAATCCAAAAAGACACCTTTTAATGCTTCTTCATTTGGGAATGGATTAAACAATTCTACTTTGGAACTATTCAATGTACGACTTATGTAACCTAAAGTTGTCTTACCTAAACCAACTTCAATGAATCATCATCATTGGAATTAATTACTTGATAAACATGTGTCGAAGTTGCAATGGTGCTATGGTAGTTGAAACATTATTTGGTAGTAGCACCAATCCTTGTGAGGCCAAACATTGGCATGAAACAGTTTTCCTGCAATTCAATTGAAGTCTCATCCAATTGAAGGGCAATGGTTTATGCTATGATTTTGGGCATAGTTCATTTTCTTCACTATTCTCATCGTTGTCATGCTTTCTTTCCCATTGATCACAAACCATTGGAGTGTCTGGCAACAATCTTGGACATGCTTGGGAGCAATTGGTGGATCAATATGGTAACATGACTTTAGTTTGAAGATATTTCATTGGTTAGGATCTTAACACAACAATCTTGATGCATTGAGCAAGAGTCTGGTCAAGAAAATGCAGCTGAATCTTGTGCAATTACATGCCGTTAAGAATGCACAAAAGAAGAAGAAACATACCTATGCAACTTGTGAAGGTTGATAGATGTAATGCTAAGATTCAGAGAAGGAGAAGTACGGGTCAAAATGGAAAGAACCAGGCAAGAAGAAGGCATTGATTTGAATCTGGGAGGACCCCAACCAATTTGTGGGGTCCAAAGATGAAGCTGGAACAAGAGCAGGATGTTAAAGTGAGTGTGTGTGTATTTCTCATGGAGGTGATGAGAAGCACTGGAAGTGAGCAAGGCAAGATTTACAGATATATCATGTACCACAATTGAGACAGGATCTGTGGGGCCACATAATTTTTCCAATAAGGTAGAGGTTACACTATGTTCACAAGATACTCAAGTTGCACTAAGATTCACTTGAGTCTAAATTGATTGCTCCAAAAAGTGGCTTTTCCTTTGCAGTATGGCCCACACCATGACAAATGCCAAAATAGGAAAAACAATCAAAAACTAATTCCACTTAATACAAAACTTAGTATTCATAAGGCCACAATTTTCACTGTCACCAGTCTGAATCACCATCCTTATGTAGGTACACTGCATCCATAATCACTATGAGAGCAAAAACAAATGCATAATCACCGCCTGGGAACACAGTCACACCAAAAGTATCCTTCCCAACTGCCATGTTGAGAAGGGTAATTTCTCGTGTCATCTGTAGAATCAAAACCATAAAAATCACATTAATACACAATGAATGCCTTCATTACAACTCTTAATTACATCCTTAGTATACAGATTGCTCATGCAGAAAGAAAATTCTTCTGAATCAATGAATCCCAATGCTATTCCCATTGTTGCATCCTCAACAACATTTTCTCTGAAAAGCAAGAATAGAAGTCTTAATAGGGTTTTTAGAGGACACACTCTTTAGACACATCCAGAAAAATGTTGAAGATTGAGAAAATAATGGGTACCTGTGCAATGGGTTGTTGTCCAAAGTAAACCATCATATCTCTTTCAAAGAAGTTGCCAGCCAATTTGTAATCAGGCACACTCTCAGTAGTATTTGAGGCAAGGAAAATATCCATGGACGGCTTTAGCTGCACCAATGCTGATTTCTTCACAGTGCAAATCAAGTGCTCACTGTCGCCATGATACACATACCATGTATCATGTAAGGTCAAAATCTGCACCACAATAGCCCCCCAACAGACAAAACCCAACTTCCTTCATCAGCCAGGTTTTAGGGTTCTCAGCAGGAGCTTCCAGAGAGAAATTCATCATCTTCTTCCCAACATTCTTGCTTCATTTTGCTGTGGTACAAGCAAGTCCTCGTTTTAGGGTTCTTAGGATCATCCAGAAATTTCATCATCTTCTTCCAACATTCTTGCTGCATTTTGCTGCAGTACAAACAGTCCTGGATCTTGCCCTAAAGAATTAGGTCACCATGAAGAAGACAAAGCAAGAACTAGTCAGTTTTTCAACAGAGTTTTTTGTGTGTTGTGTAATTTGCTCACCTTCTTTTGCATGCGAAGAAGTTTGTTGCCTGCGGCATCCAAAAGATACCTTCTGTCACGAATACTGACCACTCTGCCACTCACTTTGAAGACTGTGTTTCCTGCGGCGTCGTTGATCGTCCAGTCCCCTTCACTGAGTGAGAGCACATGTTTCACGACTGCAAAAGAGGCAGGATGAGGCAGACAGTACTGCGGTCCCACCACTGGTGCAGGACCACCAGCAGTTCCACTTGGAGCTGGGTATAAGCCCCGACCATAAGAAGAAGCTTGCTGCGCGTTTGGAGGGTATCCCTGATATGAACCTTGCGCGTATGCAGGAGGGTAGCCCTGGTAATTTGAAGCCTGGTATAACGAATCTTGCGCATGTGGAGGAGGATAACCCTGGTAATTTGAAGCTTGGTATCCCTGATTCGAAACTTGCTCGTTGGGAGGATAGCCCTGGTAGCTGCCACTTTGATACGAAGCTTGCGGATTATAGGGAGCTGCGTTAGACACATCACTTGCATAATTCCCTTGGTAGCCCCCAGATGATGGGTAGCCGCGAGGAGGAGGGTAGCTCATGGTGAACCCTGCTCTCCGACTACTCCAGCTAAAAATGGGGACCGCAGATTGCGGTTACAGTAAACCCTCTGTTTCTTAGTCGAAGCTTGAAAGAAAATAAAAAATGCACTCAGATTGTACACCGTACTCAACCCTCCCCCCCACCAAAAATACACACACACAAACCCAAGCTGCAAAGATCAGCAACAACGTCGAGTAGAAAGGAGAAGACTAATAAGAACTTAGACTCTCGAGTTCAGAATTCATAAGTAAAGAAGATATCCGGAGTCCTGTCAACGAGAGGAAGAATTCTTGAGAACTAGTAGTCAAAGAGAGAGAGTCAGAGTGGTTGTAAAAAAAAGTTACTGAGCAGACGCTTTCCACATGGGGTCGGTATAGTACTACTAGAGCGGAGCTGAAACTACAAATTGCTGCAATCTAATAAAATTTGGGTTATGAGAGAAGTGTATTTATGCAGAAAACATGGAAATACTTGATGAGGAAAGGGCCGTGCTGGAGACTTAATGATAAATCACGCTTTTGCTTAATCAATCATGTGACAAAAGTATAGAAAGAGAGTTGAGTTTTTATGCTAACTGCTTGAGGGAGGGAAGGGAAGGGAAGGGAAGGGAGGAAGGATCGTGGTCGTGAGTCGACAAGCACGTGTTCTTCAAGTGGCAAGGGGAGTGGCTGAAAGAGCTTGAGAATCGAAGAGCTCATCGTCCGTCGTGGAGTGCGACTGACGCACGCAATTTCCAGGACGCGGTTACGAAGGAATGGCGTGTGCGTTGAAACTTGAGATCCGGAATTCTTGTGTTTGTTGTCACACATCAAAAGAGGAAAGATCGACGCAACTAGTGACATCGACCTTGCATCAGCATTCATAACTTATCCCACTTGGGATTTATTGGCCTTGCAAGGATACCTTAGCACCTTGGCCAATTCCACCCTAATTATATTATTTTCAAAAACCTTGAAAAAATTTCAAAAATTATTTCTTCCAATTCAAAAACTGTTTTTGAAGGAATATAGTGAATATTTAGAAATATTCCCATTTTTTGAAATGGATTTTTCAAAATCAATTAATTATTCGACGGACATGTGTTCAAATGGCCAAGGTACTATGGGTATTGTGTTTAGATTCATTATAGAATATATAGTAGATTCAGGGATATTGGCCCCTAGGTTATAAAAGGTCTATTTTTATATAAGGATTTTTGAAAGACAATATTTATTTATATAATTTTTTGGCTTGTGTTGAAACTTGAGATTAGTTACAGAGTTATAATATCTTGAAGGATTTTGGTTTCTTTTGGGCTAGAGGATTTTTTTGGAAGACTATATTGTTGCATGGTGAAATGTTTGAGTTTCCATAATTCTTGTTTTGCCTTAAGATACTTTTTTAATGTAAATGGCAAGGCCAAAGTGCAACACACCCCCTTGTTTATTTACTTGGACACACCTTCATTTTATGTGGGCTGGAGTGAACCAGCTCACTACCTACAATGGTTTTTTTAATTTTCAAGGTAGCCAAAGTGGTGATTATCATCCATCAGGATGATTTAGCCAAATTTGGCTACCAGCTAAATATGAATTAAAAAAACAAAAACGTCCTTCAATATTTTTGGTTACCTACTTTGAACCAGTATAGAAGTCTATCAATTTTTGTTACATTTTGGTTGAATTCTGGCTATTGAAAATATAAAGAAAAATTCATTTTAGTACTTTCATTTTTTTAATTTCTCGGTTTGGCTATATATATATAGCCAGCAAAAATAAAAGATGACAAGTGCACTAGAAATTTATTTTTTTTTCAATTTTGTGATATTGCAAAAATGGTAAATTTCTTCCAAAAACAGAAAAAATAGTCAAATTTACTCTAGAAAGACAAAATTTTCCAAAATTTTCCCAAGAAGTCAACAATTATGTCAATATAAGTCCCTAAAAACAAACCTCTGACCGTCACCTTTCAACTCTCATGAAATCACTTTTTCATTGTATTCCTATCCCATACTTGACCATGCTAATTAACTATGCTCATGAGTGTTGGTTGGTCCTTGATTTCAAAAGGAACCCTTCAATCCTGATTTTTTAATTTATTTTTGTTTGGGATGAAAAAAACTTTGGTTCAATCTTGAGATTGGTTTTCTAAATTTATAAAAGCTGGAATTCAAGTCATTTACACACAAACAACTAGAGCCAATCTTGTTTTAGACTAACTCTAGTTTCATCTCCATTGCACACAACTAAACAATTTTTTTGGTGGTGTAATAGTAGTTTATTCCACTAGTGCGCATAGTTCAAGATAGCGATTATATACAACCAATCAAATGTAATAATTTGGTTAAAATATAGGGCCAAGCTTAAATATATATTTCTATAAAGTTGCATTTATCTACTAAAAAACTTGAAACTATTTAAAATGAAGCAACATCCTTGGTTCAAGTTTTAATTTAATATTTTATAAAAGATTTTTTTTTGTTTCAATGGCAAATTCCAACAAAGCTTAGAACCGTCATTTTAGAGATCTTAGAATTGACCTATAACCTAGACCTAAACTTGCCTAAATCCCAAAACCTACCAACATTCATAGTAACCAACATTGAACAATTCTCACTTTTTGGAACCTAGATTTGAGAAGGAAAGATAGAATATATGTAGATCTTGGATCGATGGTTTTCAAAATTGAACGATTGGTTGTGACTAGGGATAAAATCCCTTTGAGCCAAATAATAAAACTATATAGGTTTGAAATATGTACTATGAGATGACCAAGAAGGGACACCTTGGTTCCAACTAGTGAATTTAATAGGTTGGGTGCAATTGTGAGCCTCATAATTAATCACTTAATTGACTACCATAAGAATATTAAAAAATGGTAAAAATGATAAAGGTTAGTATTTTAAATATGTAGTGAACCTTTATATCATTTTTGGTTTTGCTTTTGTAATACAAGGTTACTTTTGGAAAAATGTGTTTGTGTGCATGTGTTGTGGGATGAAAGTTATGGGGGTTGATCTATGAGGATCTTACATTGTAAGGATGCTTACCATTACAACAATGTATGTTGTAGTTGGAATTGTTTTTAGTAATGCATAATCATATGATGTTGTAAATGTTATATATATATATGAGAGATCCTTCTGTGCATAGAATGTATATCGATATGATAATCAAGTCTAAGGCAAGGAATATGGGGTCTTGCATTAACTTTGTTGATACATGCATCTTAAAGAATGCAATTTATATAGTATTAAAAAATAATGGGGCAATTAGTATTTTGGAATGATTATAGACATAAGAAATCAATTTAAGAAAAATAAATCATACACATTTATGAATAGTTGTAGTGTAGTTATGAATAGTTGTAATATAGTTATAAGGTTGTATAGCCTCATTTATTAAGTGTGTTGTGCTAAGGTAGATGCAAAAGAAAGAACTTAATAGTTATTTCAATAAAATGAAAATGACATGAAGAAGTGAATAGTTAACAAACACACATAATCACACACAAAAAGCTAAGATCGTTTAAGCATGAAAATAAACAATCAAAGCACAACCATGTTTGTGAATTTTTTTTGGGGAGGTTTCCTAAAACTTCAACAATGTTTGAACTTTTGAGCACACCCAAACACTAGAAAACCCTTGAGAGCATTTACAAAACAAAATGCACATGGGAGGAAAAAAAAGATCCCTCACTAGCTAGCTTTTAAACCTTCGAAAATTTAAAAAAAAGGAGGTACTTAAAACCCCAAGGAAAAAATAATTCCTAAGAGCTCCCAAGACCCCAAGAAATTATTCAAAATAGGGGTACCTTTGACACCAAAGGTACCTTTTACAACTCTTAAAACAACCAAAAGTGCAAAACCATCGAGGGTATACTTGATGCAAAGGTTACCCTTTGCAAGTTAATAGTTCACAAGAAGAGAAAGTCAAAAGTTTGAAAGCTTCTAAAAGCTCTTGAAATATTTTGATTTTTTGAAACTCAATTCTTCATATTTGGAAGCATTGAGTTTAGTTTTTTTTTCCCTATCTTTTTTAGGTTCCTTGTGAACATTTTAACATCATAAAAGAAAAAAGTGAATTGAAATAACTCGACAATAGAAATTAAAGCATGAAAAGGAAAATAAAACAAAAAAAAAATGATTCAAGTCTTTTGAAGCTAACTTGGTGGTTGAGCTTTCCAAAATGTGGGGAATCTTATTGTTGCAACTTAATTTAACCATGTTTAGTCATGTTTATCCTTAGTGGATTAGTTTAGCTTCATTTGATTTAAATATCTTAGTTTAGTTTACTTCAACCTAAGTAGCCTAGTTTAGTCTAATTTAATCATGTTTAATTTTGTTTAGCCTAAGTAATATAATTTGGATTAATTTGATTTAATTTAAATTAATTTTGCTTAGTTTAACCTAAGTAACCTAATTTAACTTAATTTGACCTAAGTGACCTAATTCAATCTAATTTAACTTAAGTAATTTAGTTTAACTTAATTTAATTTAAGTTGCTTAGTTTAATTCAATTTAATTTAATTTAGCCTAATTCAGTTTAAGTAGTCCAATTTAACTTAAGTAATTTAATTTAACATAAATAATTTAGTTTAACCTAGTTTAACCAAAATGTCTTAGTTTAACTAAACAATTTAATTTATCTTAATTTAACACAATTTAACTTAATTTAGCCTAAATAGCCTTAAATTAACCTAGTCTACCAAGGTTGCTTTATGTTATATTAAATTAACATAGGATTGACCTATGGAGACCTAAGTTAGCTAGGCTAAAAAATGTTATTGTTTATAATTTTGTGGTAATTAATTTATTAAAAAAATGTTGTGGTGCAATAGTTAAAGATTTGAACCCTCAAATTGGAGGTGATTGGAAGTGAGAGGTTCAAATTCTCCCAATTGCAATCTAGATATTACCTAGCCTCTTAGTTTATGTGGCTATTTAACCTTGGTGTCTTTTCAGTTTAAATAGTTTACCTAGGTTAGATTTCCTAGGCTAGGTCACATAGGTGTCTTAGGCTAGGTTGCATGGGTTAGTTTACCTAGCCTTATTTAGGTAAATTTTGAATGCCACATGACATCACTCAACTAGACTATAAAATTTAATTTTTAAATTGCCACATGGCAACTCATAAATGGTCAATACATTTTTTGAATATATCTTAGGTTGCCATGTGGGAGCAATATTAAATCTCAACCAATGGATATGTCTTCCATGAGTGTGGTAAATATGACTATAGTAAAGAAGGGCATGGTTGCAAATGGCAATTATGGTTATTACCAAGGATATGTTTTACATCAAATATGATGGGGACATTTAATCATGTAATCATGCCCAATCATATATGGTGGTTAGAATTAAAAATGTAATTTATTTTTTATCCCTATATGTTATGTTTTGGTGTAGTGTACTTTACATTAATTAAGGGTTTGTGAAATAGATTTGGATAAAGGTAGGAGGGGATGAGGTGCCCTTTGGGGCTTATGGGGTGTGGGAACCTTGTTGGTTTCTCATTCCTATTTCCATTGTGCTTCCATTCTATTTTTTTAATGAAAATTTCATTTCCATTCTATGTATGTAATCTTGTGAGGATTCTAGGAGGACAAGATGAAGATAATGTACTTTTGGAAAATTGTAATACAAGGATATGGTAGTTTATGGACAAGGAGGGTTGTGTGTTTACTAGATCTCTACATTTCTTAGGTAATTTATTCTCTTTTTTTTTGTAAGTTATTTAGTTTAGTTTATTTGATGTAAAATAATATTGTATTTTTTAGTGTTCACTTAGTTCTTCTCCACTATATAGTTGGAGCATACCCGCTACATGGTAGTTGTAGTTAAGACAAGGGAAACATCAATCATGGAAGGTACACTTGGCAAAAAATAACATGAAGGTTATTGGTCCTTTAGACCATATTGTTGCAAAGGTATAAAGAGTAGGTTGGAAGATAATTATTTTCCTACCTTTGTTGTCAATTGTTAGAATTCTTTGTTTGATTTTTTAAAACTCATTTCCTAATTGTTTCTTGAAAAGCATAACTACCTTCCCTTTGGCAATCCCTTAAGACTTTTATTTTTGATGAGTTTTTTATTATTTTACTTGGTAGCCTTCATCTAAGTTTATTATAGGGTTGCCAAGTCCACAGTCATACATGAATTTCCTTCATTTTTTATCAATTGGGTATGCCCTCTTTGTTTGATTTGATAAACCTATGTGTCATGTTGGGTTTGTTTAACTTTTTCCCAATGTGATTTTGATGGGATCCATGTTTGACAACAACTTTTTATGTATTTTGTGGTTGAGATTTTTAAGGTGCCAATGCTATTGATGATTGACACTCTTTCAAAGCTCTAGACCTCAATACATTTTAGTTGTCTTTACATCATCTATGAGCTCTTTTTAAAATATTACTTTTTGGTCAGCCAAATTGTTGAACTTATCAATTTCATTATATTTGAAGACATCGATTCTAACTTTAAGCTTTTGCCTTGCACCATGTGTTTGATTATAAGAGGCTATTTGTGCATGATATAAAATGACAAGTGCAAGAAAGTGCCCATCTTACAATGGCTACTTTTGTTTCCACAATTGGGTTTTTAAAAAAAATGTAGACCATGATATGTGATTGAAGAGTTGAGAAATCAAGATTTTGCTCGTGAGATGTCTTTTTTTTAGAAGACTCTTAATGGAGGTTGGGAGGTTGCAAGATAGTTAAGGTCCAAAAAAATTGAGTGTTTAGAACAAGGAATAGACATTTAAAGTGGCATTTTATAATGTAATTGGTTGGTTATATGAACATTTATGGAAAATACATGCTTTTTCTTGACAGTTGTAAGAAAGTTATAAAGAATAGTTTGTAGTGCTTACATGTTTCTTTTCCATTCCACAAAATTTGATTGCAAGTTTAATTGCAAATGTAACATTCTAGAAAAAAACTAAACAAAGACCACTAATTATGGGATTGTTAAAGGGAAGCATTGGCACCTCATTTAAAATCATTGATCAGGCCATGGTAGGTTGTTTAATTTGATCCCTATCACAAAGTTGTTGAAATGCTTAATGTTTTTTTTCTACTTGGAAACTTACTTCATAAAATATGTTTATTTATCTTTTAATGTACTTAAGATGATACTTAACATAAGTAAATAGATCTTGAGATGCATGTAGTTGGTAATTTTTCCATGACAAAAGAAGAATGTGGTGGTGTTCATTTTTTAAATTAATAATACCTTTTCTGATTCATTGATTCCTATTATTAGGCCCAAATTAATTTAACGTATTGTGTTAGGTTGGAGAACTATTTTGTGAATTAGTAAGGAAGGGGTTTAAGTATGATAAGAATGAATATGAAAAGAAGATGAATTTTGAAAAGCAAACCTTTTACATTGTTTGTGATGTGGAGGCAACAAAGAATTTTCATTCATGGGAGGGCAAATCCCCAAAGTGAGTTCAAGAAGAGGGAAACTTGAAGTGGAGGTGGAAAAGTCATGGAAGGGGGCAAGGGAGGTAGTGGCAACAGTTCAAGGGAGGTGTTTTTATGAAGAGGTCTACTCAAGGCAAGAGGAATAGGTTTAAAGGCCAGTAATTAAAAAGGTTTGAAAAATAGATAGGGACGAAATAGGTAGAGTAAGAAAATATAAAAATAGGACGGAGAAGATGGAGGAAGGTTTTTTCATATACCTCTTCTTGTTTTGTTGTTAATTTTTGTTTTTTGAGAGGTTTTTGAACTTCTATTTTCCCTGAACTTGAGGTCAATTTCGTGCAAGGTTTGAGGCATGAGAGATTATTTTCTTTTTAGAAATACATTCTAGAAATAAATGCTAGTGAAAATTAGGACAAGCTAGCATTGAGAAGATGATGGAATGATTTGAGGAGCTTAAAAAAGTAGGAGGGGAAAATACCATTTTTTGGGAAGTTTTATGTATTTTTTTGAAAAAATATTAAAATCCTAAAAGTTGAAGCAATGAAAGTTGTGAACCATTATGTGTGTGTCAAAATTGTGCCAAAGTATAATATTAGAAGGGATTGGATGTGTGTGCATGCGCATGTTGTCTTGACAAATGGTGGTGTTGTTTAATAATTATAAGAGAATGAAAGTGTGGGTAGAGATTTAGAGTTGCATATTGATTGTGGTGCTTGTTGTTTAGAATATTGTAATAAGTGTGTACATGTAAGATTTAAAGGGTGTGGACTATCTTGATTTGTCAAAATTGTTGTTTAATGGTTGGTATCTATGTGATGTTTTAAAGTCATTTTTGTGTCATTTGATTATTGTCCAAAAAGGGGCAACAAAAAGGGTGTAGATAAAGGCAAAAGGAAGGTATACAAAGAAGGACAAACCATAGGTACCTCTAGGTAAAACCCCTCACCTTTCATCCCATCAGCTCTTGGAGGGTTTTCTTTCTTTCTTAATTGTGCGAATCCAATGAGAGAAATAAGGAAGGGGAAAGAGAGTACAAATTCAACAAGGAATTATCTGTAACAATCCTAGATGTTTTTTGAAAAGTGAAAGGATGACCCATGAATAGGATGTTAAAGGCATGGTAATTTTACACTTAATACCTAGAACCATTTCAAATACCATCACCCCACTCAAGTAACACATCACATTTGTTTCATTGAGAGAAGATGACATTCCTAGGTGGATGTGAGGACCAAAGATGACATTCTTTGATTTTCATTGGTGTCACACAATTTCCTACACATGTGGTGCAATAAGTCTCTCCTTTGTTTGAGTTTCTATTGTAGACTGCACAAATACCCTCACATTTTGAGCATCCATGTTGTCAACGAATTATATTATGAACATTATATGTACCCCCACATAATTGAATATGCAAATGTAACACATTTTGCAAAACATGTTTGCCACCTATTTTGGGTCCCCAAACCCTAACCCAGGACAGGGTTGGGTTATGGTTTAGGGTCCTGGGTTAGGGTTTGGGGAGCACAATTATCCCTGGTCTGACTTCACCTGAGTTGCCATCCCCTATCCTCCAATAAAAAAATGGGGTAAACATGATACAGAACTAGTACAGCCACATTGATAGGGAGTCCAACTTCATTCAACCTTGGGAGAGTGAGGTAGGTGACATCAGTTGCTGCCCAAGCGAAACTGGAGAGGAGTTATAGAAACTGACAACCCACCAGCCGATTCTAAAAACGTGTCCTAAATGTGCTGACAGACGTCCTTGCCACCAGGCTTTCAAATCGAAACCCTATTGTCCTTCTTTCCTACAGGGTGTAATCCTTCTAACTCATGACAAAAACACTTAATAGCTTTTCAGACCAAAGTGTAATAGAGTTATCCGTAAAGTAAGAAAAACACAGCACCACAACCTTGAGTTTGGTCATACACAGGGTGAGATTTTTTAACAAACCTGCAAAAGAGTACATTGGCATTCAACAGGGGATGAAACTCAGAAAACCATCAATTTTGGTGATAAACTGAGTTTCATCATGTCTTTCCTTTCTCCTGAGCGCCTCCACTGCTGCTACATTTATATTTTCACTGCTCGTAAATGTACAACCACTATGATTAGTCTCGAACCCCGTGCATTAACTGCTGAGTTTCAGCAATTTCATACTGAGATTTAATAAAATGTCTTTACTTTGCTAATACCACTGAAAGTGGGGATAGGGGGTGAAGGGAGGCCCAACGACAGGGTTACTTTACGGATAACTTTAATATCCCTCCAATTCATCTTCAAAGGGCACTTCAAAGAAGGGTTTTTTGAAAAACAACTCAATCTTGATTTTTTTAAAGGCAAAATTTTTAATGATTTTTCCATTTTGTAAAACAGAAAATCTTGATTAAAAAAATCATTTTCACTTTGATGGGCGAGGTTGTCTGTCAACAGTGTTTGTTTCCCCTTCAATTTATTTTATGATGTAGCAACAATGGCAATCATCTACAAGAGCAATTAGCCAAATTTGGCTTTTTAAGTCAGGGAGGAAATAGAAAAATTTAAGAATCTTGCTATGGTGACCTGCTAGAACCTACTTTGTAAATATGGTGATTTCAGAAAAAAAAATTTGAAATCTGGAGACTTTGTGCATTTTCTTCACAAAAATCCTTTGCATGAGTCTCATTGGATTTTTGTTCCGTCATCAAGTGGTAATTGATGGTAAAAATTATTCACCCAAAAAAAACACTGGTTTTCAATAACCCTTCAATAGACAGTAAAGGACTGGAAGAATTTTTACAGTGTATCTGGAGGGTACTTACCCAGTAAAATTTAAAGGATGGCACCTCATGCATAAGGTTTTTTTTTTTTTTTTTGCATAAGGTTCCTCATTTTTCAAGGAACCTTATGCATAAGGTGCCTCCTCTCCTTCTCAAGTGAATAGGCTGTTTACAGTTCTACCAGATTTTTGTGTCAGAGAAGGAC
>Ga0209611_10002834_pt1 | contig 30351 bp, 25 predicted proteins | sample S1TSphgellanicum_3_FD_187693 | JGI IMG/M metagenome (GOLD analysis project Ga0209611, IMG submission 187693) | Host-associated microbial communities from peat moss isolated from Minnesota, USA - S1T2_Fc - Sphagnum magellanicum MG (SPAdes) (version 2) | ecosystem: Host-associated > Plants > Peat...
TGAGTTGCTTGGAACAAACAGTGGGTTTTCCTTGAGGACTTCACATCCTCTGTAGTTTGGCATTCTGATTTTCAGAAGACTAATTTTGGTAGGTTAATTTGCAAAACAGATCATGCCCAAATTTGCAGTTGGGAGTCTCCAAAGATCTGGAGGGCTAAGCTCCAAAAAGTCCATGATGTTTGCCATTGCCTCTCCAATATTCCTTTGTTTCTTTATGGCCTCTTGCTCTGAAATTGGCCCTTGGCAGTCATTCCCCACATTGTGCCAAGGTGACCTAAACCCTCCAACTTGGGTCCAAAACTTGGAACTGTGCATTCAAATGTAAACCCTCTTACTTCCCTTCACACTACAGGAGTAACTACCTATGTAAGAGGTTTATATATATATCAATTAGTTACAATGTGATTTTTAAAAAAGCCATATTTCGAATTAAAATAAAAACATTCTTCATACAATTTGAAAAAAAAAAGGAAAAAGTATATATCTTTTTATTTTGAATCTTCATTTCATAAAATGAATAGAGCATTTAAGAAAAAAATAAAAATAAAAATGAATTTTTGTTTTGTAAAGGTAAATAAAATTTAATAGGCCAATGAATATACATATGTAATGTATTATTATGTTTTTATAAAGAAAAACATTTCTTGGGATTAAATGCTGATAAATGTAATAAACTATATATATTACCAAAAAAAAAAAAGTAATAATGAATTGAATTAAAAATTAATATAATATTTTAAAAAAATTGGGAAATAATATAAATTTAACTTTATAATGTAATATTTTAAAATTGAAAAAATTCTATTATTAATCAAAATAAATGGTTAAAATATGTTTGGAGATGTTATTAAACAACATGATTCAAATGCACTTTCCTTCATGACTTGAAGTTTTGTATATTTATTTGTTATACATGTGTAATCCTTGGGGAAAAACTCCAAGTTTGAATTTTAATCTGTTTCATTCGAGCAATATGAAAAGTTTCATACATGTAAAAGTTTGGATTTGTAGAACCATTTAGTAGAACCATAATACATATAATGTTTGACACTCCTAATCACCCATTCATGAGACAAATGGTTGGCCAAAACATTGATCGCACTATGGGTTTCAAAATGATTTTTTATTGGGGGCATTAGGGTTTTGGGCATTCTTTTAAAATATATTTTCTTTGTATTTGTTTTTCGATATATTTTGGATGATGATGTTTAGCACATAGATGCTCTTCACAAGTTGGGGATATGTAAGTGGCATTTGAGATTTTCACTTGTTTCATTTGGAGACTTTATTATTTTTTTCAGTTTTTCTCTACACTTTCACATTTTTAACACAAATTAATCTCTTTTTATTCAACCTTCATTTGTGTATTTGAGAAACTTTTACTAGTAGATTTTTTGGAGTGTTCGAATGCTCTTTTAATTCATTAGGAAACTTTTCTTCGCATCTCCTAGAGGTAGGATAGGTCTTGTTTTTGCGAAAGTTATTGCCCCAGCAACCTACTTGGGGAGCTAGGGGTCTATGGCCCTAATCATTGCATTTAGATTTTTGCAAGAAGTCACCCATGTTTATTGGGGACTATAAGGGTCAACAATTCAAGTCGATTTTTAGTCTAGTTTCACTTTAAGTGAACTTGTGACATTTTACTTTTAACTATTTAGGTTTGCATCCTTCCATTTGAACAATTGTTGGAAATAGAACATTTCTGAGAATGCATGAACATTCCTTTTTCAAAATCATTTTGAATTTATTTTTTAATTGTCATGTTCATTTGAAATTTTGTGCAAGCCCAAGCTCAAGTGTTTGACTTTCTACTTGCCCAATTATCCCATCTTTTAACATTTTCTCTTCAACATTACACACTAAATTAAGCCTCTTTCATCCTAAGGCTCGTGACTTTTTTTTTTAATGTATATGCAACTAGCCCATAAATTCAACATGGATACACCTATTTCATTGTGTTCATGAAGGAGAACATATTGCCACACAGAATGTAGTTTGAGATTCTTTCATTTTCATTACTAGGAATGTCGGGTTCCATGTCTCGTGCAAATAAATTCATGTTCTCTCGGTGGTGCCCACTTTCAAGTCATTGTAACAACAAGTGGATATTGTACTTATAGCAGATAATATTTGCATTTTGGCTAATGTAGTCATTGTTGACCCCAGTTGTGTAGATTTGGTTTCTTGAGTCACTTTTATTCAGGGAGAGACTGTGACAATTGCAGTTCATGCAAAAGTTATGTCATTTCATGACTAACACCTTGAGGATGGTTTTATTTTTCCTGCAATAGAGATATTTGGATGTTTACATCATCATGCTGGCAACTTTCTTTGTCGATGTGTCAACATGGCATGGTCAGCAAAAGGCTTTGGAAGATTTCTTCTTTTGATTTTATGCAGAGGATGTTTGTAGCTCTTTAGAAAGTTTGGACTGCCACTATCCTGCAACATCAATTGTAGCTGCAAGAAAAACCTTTTTAAAGCTTGTTGTTCTTTTGAATTTTTCATTTGTGTCCTTGCATGACTTGCTTTGTGCTATTGGTGATGGGTTTAGGTCCTAGATTACTTGGTTTCTCCCTTTAGGACTCCCCATTGCATGTTTTGTGCTTTTGGGTGTCGCCTTTTGTTTGGACTTCTGTCCTTTCTTTTTTCTTCTCTTTCCCTTGTCAGATGTTTTTCCTTTAAAAGATCAAAAAAAAGAAAAAAGAAAGTTGAAGACATCAACAATGGGCCCAGAAAACATTTGGAATTGAAAACTTTCTAACCAAACCTTGTTATTGAAGACCATGTAATTTATTATGTATGTACCAATTGGTCCCCATTTAAGAGAAGGGCGCAATGAATATATTAATTTAAGACAAAAATTCTGAACAATTAAAGAAATTAAAAGAAACTGAAAATAATGAATTGCATTATTGCACAAAAGCTATGCCACTTGTTTAAAAACTTTCCGTGGTTAAACTTTCCACTGGGTAGGAACATTTTGAAAAACAAAAGGTTACTCTTGCGGTCTGTAACATGCCATATGGCAACACGAGAAAAACATCCTAGTTTAAAACCATATAAACAACTTTTAAAATTTCCTCTTTGTACTTGAATGCACTGCCCTAAGAAAAGCTTCACATTTCAAATGTTAGGGATCTTACAAAAGCATATAAAGCAACCTTTTACTTTTGTAAGCTTCTTTGAAATTTTAAAAGTTCTTTAAGTTGGGGGAAGGAGAAATCCCATTTACAGAGGAAGCTTCACATGGATACCTTATATCCTATTGGCCTGGCCTACCAAGGCAAGGATATTGTTGTGTTTAGATTCATTATAGAGTACAGTAGCTTAAGGGATTTTGGCCCCTAGGTCATATTATGTTTCTTTTCAATATGAGGATTTTTGAAAGTTGATATTTTGGCTTGTGTTGAAACTTGGATAGTTGTAATATCTTGAAAGGATTTTATTTTTTTCTTTTAGAGGATTTTTTGAAGATTATATTTTTGCATGGTGAAATATTTGAATTTGGATACTTCTTCTTTTTCCTTAAGATATGTTAATGGATAGCCCAGAGCAGGCAGTCAGTCTGTTATGCCTTAATGGCACTCGGACAGGCTCAAGGATCAAACTTGGTTGCCAACATGTCTTTTTTAAATTTTCGTCATAACTAACTATTAACATCCAAAAAATTCGAAAAATTAGAAAATAATTTAATTTATGCCAAACTTGAAACTGTAACTGGGACCCAAACTAGCTTTTCCACCAATTTTGCTGGTTTCCTGAGCGCCTCCACTGCTGCCAGGCTTCATGTACATTGTGTATAGACTCCTCCTACCTGTACAAATTAGGTGGCCCAGAGCGTGAAACACCCCTTGTTAGTACTTACTTGTCCTGTCTTTTTGTGATTTGAAAAACTGACAAGAAGAATATGAGAAATTTGGTAGCTTCACCTTGTTGAGCAAAGCCTTCAGTGGCTAGGCTATACTTGAACGAGAAATATTAAATTTGGACTCACAGGCATCGCAGGAAAAAGATTAAAACAATAATTTTATGCCTGCCCTTTATTTTGGGAATGCCCTGCTCCTTGGGAATTAACCTACTCTCTTTTAATTTAAATTTGGAGGGATTTACCTAAAAAGAATAAATTAAAAAAAAGAAAAAAGAAAAAAGAAAAAAAAAGTGACCCTTTGAAGGATTCAATGGATTATTGCCCTTCAAGGTCAAAGAACTAGTGAATTTACCATAATGTGCTATGGAATGGTCAAGATAGAGCATATTCTGCCCGTAAAATGTGGAAATTTGGTCAGCATTTTAGGGCAAGAGAAATTATTGAGCGGGCCCTTATCATCCATCCTGGGCCGTCTTTTTCCTTTGCTCTCGACTTGTGGTACGCACGCACCATCAGCGATTTTGAGGAATGTCATATTTTCATTCATCCGGAGTGAATATCATCCATTATGGGCCCCCTCTTTTTCCATGCTCCCTCTCCACATGTGGCACGCATCGTTAGCGATGTTTTGAGAACGTGACTTTTTTTTCATCAGGATGAATATCATCTATTGTGGGTCGTTTCTTTCCATTCCCTCCACGAGTCGTAGGCACGCATCGTCAGCGCCGTTTCGTAGAATATCACGTTTTCATTCATTAGGATGAATATCATCGAGTCTGGGTTCTCTTTTGCCCTTTCCCTCTACGAGGCGTCGTCAGAGATGTTTTTGTGTCGAATGTCATGTTTTCATTCATCAGGATGAATATCATCCATTCCGGGCCGTCTTTTTTTGCGCTTTCTCTCCGCCGCGAGTGAGCGGGTACGCATCGTCAGCGACGATGATGTTTCGATGCGAGCTCACCCGCGCTTTCGTCGCCAAGAAATTGCGTGTTCTCACGCATTCAGCTGCGAAGGAGGAGCTCTCTGGAAGCCTCTAGTCTGGTATACCCTTATCGGTCTCTCCTCTGTGTTGCTACTTACAGGTTTTTGTTCAGAACTTGCGTCAAAAAGGTTCTTTCTCGGCGGCCGATTTCGAGCATCTGATAATTTGCAGAACAAACAGTATTTTTTCGCTTCTTCTGACGAGAACTTCTTCACACGAGCATCTCAGGTATGTGAATTTTTTCCACTAGTTTTGTTTCAGTTTTGGTTGCAAACTGCGCGGGTTTGTCTTCTTGTGTTGATATCTTCGACGAGAGCATCTCTTTGAGGTAACAAACAAACAGCAGGACTGATTGCTTGCTCGCTCGACGGAAGTTGCTTGCTCCCTCCCTGGGCGGCTTCCTCTGTTTTATCAAGTGTTTTTTGGACCCTGCAACAGCTTGTTAGAAATTTGTTCTTATTTGTTCTCTCTCCAGAATTCTTTCGCCAGTTCACGAAAGCATATTTTTCACGAGAGCACCTTTGTTCAGAGAAAAGCTGCAGGACTTGTTTTAAGGAGTTTGTTTTTGGTCTCTGCTGCAATTTGTTAGAGACTTATTTTTGACTTCTCTCTCCAGAATTCTTCACCAAGACATCGTCTATTGCCTGCTACAGTGAGTCTTCTTTCTTTCTCTCTCTGGTTGCAGACTGTTGCGTCTTGTTGAAGCCACGAGTTGAGCTTTGAAGCTACTTGACCAAAAACTGCAGAAGAGCCGCCGTTACAAAGAATGGATAACTTGATAGGCCTAGTGAACAGAATTCAGAGAGCTTGTACAGCTCTAGGTGACTATGGAGGGGAAGGGGCGGTGCAAAGTCTTTGGGAAGCGTTACCCACCGTGGTGGTCGTAGGAGGCCAGGTAGAGCAATTTATCAGCTTCTTCTAGCCTTCATCAATTCTGCATTCTCAACTGTCTCATCTGTGGTAAAAAAGCTGGTTTCAGGTGTTCCAAGATATTTGCAATTTGATTGCTGCTTCAAAAAGCTGCTTTTGATGAAGCATCAGAAATGTAGATTTAGTAGGTTTGCAATCTGAGGATAATCCTGGTCAACTTTTCCATGTCATTCAAGTGTACAATTAGCCATAATCATTGCCCGCCTTTCTTACAGCATGCTTCACATCATTACTCCATAGCCAGTAATTTTGTAGGTCTTGGGCTTGCAATTGTTAATGACTAAATCCAGGTTGTGTGGACATAAGATTGTATGAAATTCCCACCTTCAGTGAGAAACCAGTGTTTTGGTCATTGATCTGCCTTTCCCTTGTGAAATAGACAAAGATTTTTCTTGCCTTTTTCCTACTGGTGCGATCATTAGAATCAGACCTAAATTTGTCTTAGGTCTTTCCCAGTGCCTGAGCATCTTGAATTTCAAGACCACCTGTAATGTAGATCTGTTTGGGTGAGGTTAGCAATCTACACTGCCTAGCCTTGAAGATTCTTTTCTTCTGGTTATAGATATATTAGATGTATCTTACAGCTGGGGTTTTTGAAGTTTCAGCTTTGATTGAACATACTTTAAATGTTTTGTTTCAGAGCTCTGGAAAATCGTCAGTTCTTGAGAGCATTGTGGGCCGCGATTTCCTTCCTCGAGGATCAGGTGACTAGCCACTACACAACTCATTGTCTTTGGTGATGGCTGGTGTCTTAGGGCAAGTTTGTAGATGATGTTTGTACTTTTTGAATGCTTTCTTTTTCTAGTGTTGGCATTCATGCAATTTTGCAACAAATTTGTATTGGTGTCTGGATTAACGGCATTTGAGAGACATCTAAGTGATGGGGTGTGCAGGTTTGTTGCCAAAGACTCATGATGTCCTAAAAATACTGGCATGGGTACATAAAATGACTTAAGTATGTTGATTGCTTTAGCAAAGCTGAGTTAGACTCTTTGTGTGGCAGGAATTGTCACAAGAAGACCACTTGTGCTGCAACTTCACAAGACGGATGATAAAGTCGACTATGCCGAGTTTCTGCATTTGCCAAGGAAGAAGTTCACAGACTTTGGTAAGACACACTTAATGTGATTGTATTATCTGCTGCAATTGTCAGCTCACACAATTTTCTGGTCTCTGAGCTACTTGTAAATATACTACAATAAATGATGTGATTTCTTGTGCAGGTGCTGTTAGGAATGAGATTTCAGAGGAGACAGATCGAATTACAGGCCGGTCAAGGCAGATTTCTCCTGTCCCCATTCATCTTAGTGTCTACTCTGCAAATGGTGAGTTCAATTATCATCCAGAGGAAGGAGACCTGATATTGAAGTTAGAATTCGTGCTTCACCTATGATTGAACTCATCTGTATACCTTCATTTCATCAGGCTTTGGTTGTAGTTATCAAGTATCCCTTGCTTTGCTGAGTAGTATTTTTGAAATGTTATTCGAAGGTTTCTTATACAATCTGTTGTTATTACAGTGGTGAATCTTACTCTCATTGATCTACCGGGTCTGACCAAGGTTGCTGTTGGTGAGTGATCTCTTCGATTCAAGTGCTACATCTAAGAGCATAGCAAATTAACCCTCCTCATAATATTCTGGGTGGTGCTATTGTTGTGCATTTGTTGTAGTTATTATAGTTACCTTGCATTGATTTTTCATAATCATGAGTGGAGATTTCTTGATTCTTATGAGAGATATTATAGTTGCTTTGTTATAGTTTCATCTGAAGTTCCTAGGCAAATATTATGTCTATTCACAATGTGATTTCTTGCTGTGTGCTATGTGATTAGTTTAGCTTTTTGAATTCTGCATACTTGTATCTGCAGAGGGGCAATCGGATACCATTGTGGGTGACATAGAAAACATGGTTCGATCTTACATTGAGAAGGTAAATACTGGTCTTTGTTAGGTTGGAGGATAGCTTCCAGTTCTAAATGCAAAACATTAGCATGTGACTCTTCTCTCTCTCTCTCTCTCACACACAATAGTCTGGAAAAAACTTTTATTTGGTAGTTTGTAGATATCAGAAGTAGAATTTGAATCGAAGTGGCATACATAAGATGGTTGTGGACTTGTTCTTTGCAGCCCAATTCCATCATTCTTGCCGTGTCCCCTGCAAATCAGGACATTGCAACCTCTGATGCTATCAAGATTGCCAGAGAAGTTGATCCAGAAGGTAATTTCTGCTAGTCATGCTTATTACAGTGTTGAAGGGATGAAACTTGATCAAATCAACCATAGACTGGAAGGACAGTTGAGATGGTGCAGAGAAGTACAGGAATAGCTTTTGTTCCTCTGGCAGACAAAATGGCCCATGGTTTTATTTCCTGCAAGTGGTTTTGTATAGATTTCACATTGTGTCTTTATGGACATGACACAGTAGAAGCTACCAAGAAAATGATGCATCATAACATTTTTGACTGTTGTTATCCATGTGTGGTCAGGAGAAAGAACTTTTGGTGTGCTCACAAAGCTGGATCTGATGGACAAGGGTACAAATGCCCTTGATGTGAGTATCTGTTATTTTGTTCTGCAATTGGGGCTGTCAGAACAAAGATAATGAGTTTTCTATGTCCACAGAACAGTGTAGTATTCTGTGAAGCTTCAGCTGGGATATCATTTCACAGGCTATGCAAAAAGTTCTCTACTCTAACCAGTGACATGCAATCCTGGGATGATCTGATGGTTGTCCTGTAGTACCAAAGAGTCTAGTTAGGTGTGGCTTGCAGTACAAAGTTTGAAAGCTGCAGAATGGGAATAAAAGGAGGTGGAGGCCAAACCATTCATCCTGTGCTTTTTGCTCAGGTGCTGGAAGGGCATGCATACCGGTTACAGCATCCATGGGTAGGAGTGGTGAATCGATCACAGCAAGATATTAATAAGAATGTAGACATGATTGCTGCCAGGCGCAGGGAAAGGGATTACTTTGCCCAGAGTCCTGACTATGGACATCTTGCCAGCAGAATGGGCTCAGAATATTTGGGAAAACTATTGTCAAAGGTACTGTACCACACAATTATCTTCTCTTTTTGGTTGGCGTTAATTTTAAAGTGTGCATTGTGTATTCTTCATCTCTTTGGTTTAATTGAGGATAGCCTCCACTTCCAGAGCTCAAGCTAGTAATGTAGATCAACAGTTGTTCAGGCATAAGGTCTAAAGTTTAAACCTTTCCTAGGATCCTTTTGGGTGAGTTTTCATCTGTAGTGTGCTTTTGAAACTACAGTCACCATTCACTCTAGTGGAGTCATAGAATATTTGGTTGCATTCTTTACAAACATTGAGCTGTTCCTTCAATAGATATGAGTTGATAATCTTCTGCAGCATCAGTGAAGCAATAATGCTAGTTTGTCTTCTGGCTGCAGCATCTGGAGGCAGTAATCAAGGCACGCATTCCAAGTATCTTGGCCATGATCAACAAGAGCATAGATGAGATTGAAACAGAGTTGAATCAGATAGGCAGGCCTCTTGGCAATGATGCAGGGGTAAATCCTCTCTTCCTATCTTCCTGTCTTTGCAGTATGACCCTATTTCCAAGTTGTTAGTGTGAAGAGTCTTGTTTTATTATAGAGGAGAAACAACATCCAGTGAAGTGATTTCTGAATGTAAAGTTGTGTCTTGAACGACAATGCATATCAGATTTAAGTATGTTTTGTGCTATCTTCAATCTGAAAGATGGATATCATCTTATTAAAGGAGGAATGCTTACACAGTTACAAAATGGCGATGCTGTTAGAAATTGATGTGCACTTCACAACTTTTTTGTGCAGGCTCAGCTGTACACTGTCTTGGAGCTTTGCAGATCATTTGATCGTATCTTCAAGGAGCATCTAGATGGCTCGTAAGTCCACATGTTCCTGTTGCTTTGATTTGGTTTTCAACCATGCCATTCACAACTTTCTAATTTCATTGTCCCTTTCACAGGAGACCAGGGGGTGAAAAGATTTACTCAGTTTTTGACAACCAGCTTCCAGCAGCACTAAAGAAGCTCCCATTGGACAAACATCTCTCTATGCAGAATGTGAGGAAAGTAGTGTCTGAAGCTGATGGATACCAACCCCATCTTATTGCTCCAGAGAATGGTTACAGGCGCTTGATTGAGAGTTCCCTTCTTCTTTTCCGTGGCCCTGCAGAAGCAGTTGTTGATGCGGTATGGCTTTTATTTGAGTTTCTTGACCTTGACTCTCCACTTGCTTCCATTCTTCTATATGCTTTTCCACTGGTATCAGGAGTGCAAGGTGCTTGTCCTTTTGGAAGCACCTCAGGGGTCAATCATATTCCAAACAAAGGTGCTTTCAGCTTTGTACCACACAAACTTAGCTGCTTGGAGGTAACCAGAATCTTCTGAATTTTGTGGGCATGTTGACTGTGTGCAGACGCATTTTATCCTCAGGGACCTTGTTCGCAAAGCAGTGTCTGAGTGTACAGTAAGCACACCTATTTTGATCATCTTACCTGTGCAAGTTGTTTCTTTTTTTTTGGTGGAATATGACACACATGCTGGACTCCAAATGGGAACATTACTGATGGATATTTATATTCTCTTATTTCCTCAACCCCTCTCTCATGTGTGAGATTGATATACATGAATGTTTTTTATTGTTGTGGGATGCAATTTTCAGGAGTTAAAAAGGTTTCCATCCTTGCGATCTGAGCTTTCACAAGCAGCAACAGAGGCTCTTGAAAAAATGCGAGAAGAGAGTAAGAAAACTTGTGTTAGGCTGGTTGACATGGAGGCAAGCTACTTCACAGTTGACTTCTTCAGGAAGCTTCCACAAGAAGTTGAAAAAGGTGGAAATCCAGGCGCATCTGCAATGGATCGTTACACTGATGGCCACTTGCGTAGGATCGGTGAGTGTTTTCATAAATTCTTTCTCTTCAGACATGTGGTGAATGTCTATGTCCAATGGTGTGGAACCTGACAGTGAAGATGGTTTTCTTCACATGAATAGATTGGAAGGACATCTCCAGCAGAAGATTATCTACTGTGGTCCATTATTCATTAGTGGTGTGTACCAGCCCCCAAATAGGATGATTGTTTACAGGACCCTGATGCTGCACAAGACCAATCTTGGGATATGTAGTCTTAATCATGTCTTTTATGAGCTTAAAATCCCACAATGTGCTGGCTGGGCACTACACCATAAAATAAGGTGATCAAGCATGGTGCATGTGTAACATTGAATGAGTTTGGATTGGTTTGCAGGTTCAAATGTTTCAGCATATGTTAACATGGTATGTGACCTGCTGAAAAATTCCCTGCCAAAGGCCGCTGTGCATTGTCAAGTTCTTGAGGCAAAGCGTTCTTTACTGGATCATTTCTATACACAAGTTGGGAAGCGAGAGGTATTATTCTCCTCCAATCTGTTTGGTCATCTCAAATGGTTTAAAGTCATAATTGTTGTGGTGTGGGATGAAAGAGAGGCACTTTTGGGACAGAGCTATGTCAGTGCTCCTTGGCACAAAGTAAAGGAAGATTAAATAATGATGTCTATAAGTAGCTACAGGATCTCTCACTTGATAAGTGTATGGCGGGGTGCCTAACTATTATGAACTGAGAGTTGTCATGTGCAGGGAAAGGATTTGGCTCAGATGTTGGATGAGGATCCAGAACTAATGGAACGGAGGAGTCAACTTGCCAAAAGACTTGAGCTTTATAAAAGTGCACGTGATGAAATTGATGCTGTTGCATGGGCGAAGTAACTGCTCAAGACCAATCTTGGTGCATGGATATTCCTAACTTCCTCCATATTGTGTACTTTTCTTACTCTCTGCACCGGCATTTTTTGTTTCTTGTTGTACCATTATCCTGTGCCTTTTCAGTTCTCAGAGAATGTCCAGACTATTTGTGCCTGAATAACGAACTTTTTGAGCTTTCTGGGACTTCCTAAAGCTATTTTTTCTGTCATTTGGTGTGTGCTCAGCTCTCTTTGGACATTTCTTCAGGTCTAGCCAAATTTTCCTTTTCCTCTCTGTCCTATAATCATTTCCATCCAAAGGAGATGGTAGTCCCTTTCTGAGGCCCGCCTCTTCATTTGTGTTCTGAAGCTCCACATAGTATAGGCTTGGCAACTGAAGCGCAAGCTTTTGGAAGTAGCTCTCCTTATCTTCAGTGGTAAATTGGTCATTGGGTTTCAGGTGTTGAGACATCTACATTCTTGAAAGCAAAATTTTACCACTTTGTCACAGCCAGATAGTTATCCTTGAGCCAAGAATGCTATATTATTTTCACAGGCCAGTAATTGGACTGCTTTGTATTATGGAAGATTTGTATTAAATGATTCTTTGGTGACAGCATTCAGTGTAGTAAATCACATGGGTGGTACATGACTTGATCCTTGCATTTTACTTGTTTTGCATAATGTGAACCCAAGCCTGCAGTGAATCAGGCTTTTTTTTTAACTCACTTGTGTCCGGAATTTGTTCTCTTCACATGGACTACGATGTGGTTTGTGTAGATACAGCAGATTTTTGAACTCATTTTCATGTCTTTTCTGCTCCATGCCTCAACCCTCAACAATGGCATTTGAAGACAACTGTTTAAACCCAGTGTTTCTGTTTTCCCCTCTCCCCATCCACATGGTCTTTCTTTGTTCCCACTGTTTTCTTAATCTTTCATTGTCAGTGCCTTCTTGTTCCCTTTAGTTCCCAGAGGTTTACACCATTTGAGGTATGAATTATTGTGTATATCATGTATTCATTGTTAATATCTTGGACTCATTTTTCTAAACCCTTTTTTAACATCTTCAATTGTAGTCTTGGTGGGATTTTTCCTTAATGAGCTATTGATCGCAAATTTCATCATTTTCATTTTGGGAGTTGTTTCATCATTATCAATAAATACATATTTTGTTTTTTCCATAGTGTAACCTTGATGACTAGCTGCATTTAGAATTTACACCCTTGCTGATATGGAATCAAACATCCTAATGTTTTAGTGTGCTGCCCTTCTACTGGACCTAAGTTTGATTAATTTTAATGCAAATTAACATAAAATCCAAGCCTAATAATGTTTGACAAAGTGCGCATGTGGCAGGTTGAGCTGAGTTTGATTAATTTTGTAGCAAATCAACATAAACTCCAAACATGACTTATAATTTAGTTCTGACACTAAATGCAAGATATTAACAATGTATGTGAAGTTGACATTACACATGTTAATAATTACAAGGTGGATATTAAACTAACTAGGGAAATTTCATCCCCTTGAACCCAAGGCATTACTCACCTAAACAGCTTCCAACTTCCTCACAAAACATTTGCATATTTTTCAGGGAAATCAAACAAAGGCATCAATCTTATAGAATCTAATCTTAATGTACAATTGAACCCAACCTGCTAAGTGACTGCAGCAATGACCTTCAAAACTTTATTTAGAGATCTACCAAATTAATTGGATGAAACCAAACTCCATGACCTCATGGCAGTGAATTTCAGGATTAAACAAAGACCACATGTTTATACATGCTTACATAGTGAATCAAGCTTTATACATACTTACTGTTATAAAAAAGTAAGCTTATGTTACAATATAAGCTTGATGACTTTTTCCAAGAGTGGATTTTACACTATCTTTTCACTTCTGTCTGTGTTTCCATTGTCTGTTCTGTACATATGTCTTTGCGAAGGTTGACATCAGGCTTTTATAATCCGTCATGCAATTCATGCCAACCAATTTTAACATGAGGAAGTATGAAACATGTGCATAGCTAAGCAGTTAAACATAGTCTTGAGTCTCAAACACAATCTAGGGAACCAATTTCTTGTGTGTGGATTGATGCTATTGATGATGATGAGGTGAGTTTGGGAGTCTTCTTATATCAACTAGTTGGCCCCTTTGATTGATTGATGCTATTGATCTGGAGGTACACCAGGCGGAGCCTTTTATGAAGGGGTATTAAGTATTAAGCCATGCCAAAAATGGTCCTCAACAAATTCAGGTGACCAGTTGATACAGCATGTACCAGGCTTTAAGAATTTGAATTGAATTGAATTGAATTAAAAATGAATTTAATTCAATTCACATTTGATTCAAGTTGCATTGCAATGTTGATCATCACTGGCAGTGCACAGCAATGCTGAGCCTGAGTGTGGGGAACATGTTGGTAAACACATTAGATCGTGTTGAAAATGCATTAAGAACCTGATGTGAACCTCTGTTGGGCAATTACCCAGTTTGCACAATTAGAACTGTCCATTCTGATTCTAGTTGGTAAAAATTCATCTAGAAAATCTTCAAAACCCCCCATATAGCCTGTCAAAAGGAGAAAACTACCTTGGCTCCATCAGAAAATTGAAAAAATAACACATTCCCAATCATCACTGACAACTGTCAGCTCATAAAACGTACATAAAGAGCCATCATGCCACCTTCTAATGGCTATTCATGAGGAATGTGAAGGTCTAAGAATCTTGAGAAATGTCTTACAAGCCGCTCCAGCAGTGGACTGCAACACTAAATTGGAGGAAAATTGGTACAGTAGTGTGAAAACAGATGAGACTGCTGAAATACCACACTTTTCCACAGGGGAAGTACTGCCACAGTGATTCAAAAATGTCAATATATTACCGGTGTCACAATAGAGTGCTGTTCATAATTCATGTTTATCGGTCAGTTGGGGTGGGGTGGGTGAACACTTGCGCATACTGACCAGACCCAATGAGGGGCACTGATGTAGGATGCTCTAATCCTATCACCACCACAAATGGCTGGACTTTTTACTTTTCAAAAAAATCCATATCTACAATTCCTAACTGCTCATTTTTCCAATTGTCAAATTTCGTGTTGAGAGAAGGATGGAATCGAATTTCCACATCAGGTACATAGATGGCATCCATCCAAATAATGCGAAAAGAAAAAAGCAGCATCAATATGAAAGCATTTCATTGCCCTCAAAACTGGACCCCAAAAAAATAGCATCACACAAAACTAAAGACAAACTATAACCAGGGCTTACTATATTATGAGTTGCTCAATGGGCACCTGCTTAGAGGGCTGAGGAGTAACTGAGCGGTATTATCTAAAGCCCTTAAAAAGATCATTGGTGAGGCCAAAAGGGAAACACTAAGCATTGATCTAAGGGAAACGCTAAGCATGAATCTGGAAACCAATAAGATTGACAGTCATAAAGCTCAGTCTCAGGATCCATGAGCTTAACAACCGAAGCACACAATGGCGAGCTTCCATCTCCACATGTGTGGTACATAGGAGATCTAAACAGCCACACACATCTGATCTCACTATCACAGCCAAAGTGAAAGAGGCTGGGCTTCAATCTGCACAGTAGAAGACTAGTGAAAGATTAAAAGAATTGTCATGAATCAAGGTAGTTGGACCACTCTGCTTAAAATCTGAACCAAAAGATCATGAGCTTCAATTAGAAATGAGCAATGAGTACGTACTGCATGACCCAAAACCATGTCTAGTTGTATGCTGGAGCACCAGGAGGTGGAGGGGGAGGAGGTCGCCTTCCTGGAGTGCGGCGACTGATGTTTCCAACGTCGCCATTTTCTTCATAATCATTGTGATTACCATTATGAGATGACAGGCGCCCATTCATCGCAGGCGAGGGGTTTCTTGAAGATTTCTGCGATGAGCTTGAGTGGTTGGAAGATGAGGAACGGACTGTTCCTGCCTCCTCAAATGCTACCCGCCAGTCCTCAACCTCCACTTGATTTGTTGTTGTAGGTCCTGCAGGGCCTTTACAATCTCATTGTTAGATCCCATAAGTGGTTTTTCGGCATTTTCCAATCTAGATAATGAAACATGTTTTCATCATCTCACCATTAGCTTAGGTTTGTCTAACATAGCAAGACCAGCTGAATTTCATGGATACTGTTAGCAGATTTGGAAATAATTGGGAATGGCTTGCACATGAAGACTGTCATTTTGTCAATCCCATCTGGTTTAAATATGAAATAGCTCACTTGGAGGCAGATTAAAACGAGTGATAAAAACAAACTGTGCAAGAGGAACCTACTGGAGTCATCCAATCCAGCTCCAATTGATGCTTGCGAGTCGTGAAGGCTGAGTTGTCGGGTAAGTTTGCTCAAAGCTGCTGCCTGCTTTTGCCATCGCTCACGCTGGGCCTTCACTCCCTGGTCTTCTTTTAGGAGTTCTTCAATCTTTGCTGTAGACTGTGAGCTGCAAAAGCTCATGCACTAATTTTTTAAGGAAAAGCACCCCAAATTTGGTCTGCAAGGCACAGTTTCATCTAATATCTGCTAGCTTGCTTGTTCAAGCAGAAAAAGATCAAGTGGAAAATTTGGTAACTGAAACTCAGCAAAAGCACTTCCCCAGAAAACAGTACCTGACTGAGCTGTAAAGCTGATTCAACATTGCATCCTTTGCTCTTTCTACTTGACACAGCACAACAGCCTGCCACAATGCACATTTGAGAACAAAAGAATGCCAAGTAGTTCATGTGCCAAACCACCCTAGAATTCATATATTAATTTCTCTAGCAGTCATGTGATGAACCAGTCAGGATTTCAGTTCAATTTTGATTTGAGATGCTTGCTCACTTTCCTTCTTTCTGCAGTTGCTAGTTGCATCAGAAGGGCCCTCTAAATTAGATTCAGATCTCATGTACTCTAGTCCTTTCATTTATCTTGGTGAGATCCTGACTACTAAAAGACCGAAATGGAAGAAGAAACCTGTGATGCCACTTTAAGGTGATGCAGCTATGAAAAAAAATTAAGATGGATCAGGATACTCACTTTAGGTATATTGGCAGAGAGACTATTCAGCACTGCTTCAACATAATCTCGCACTTCTTGAGCCATTATTCTGAGCTCTTCCTCTGGGTCCACTGGCCTCCTCAGGACAGTCGACATCTCCTGAAGCAATATTTGAAAAATTAAATAGTCTGCACCTAAGACAAGGATACATACCTTCCTTGATTGCTACAAAGGACAAAGCAGACTTATGATTGTCCTTTCAAACATTGATGAGTGGTCAAAATAAATTCAAATGAGTTAAGCAAAGGGCAAAGGAGGACATCAGTGTATGATCATCAGTTAGACAAATGGATGGAATCCAGTAGGGTGCAGTAACAAAGAAGTATCACATTCCAGAAACACAACAATCTGATAGAGGGATCCAGAATATAAAGTTCTCAGAGATAAAGACAACAAAACAGAATTTTTACCACAAAAACCAATGAATCTTTGTCAAACAAACCAGATATGTGCTCACAAAGTTCAGATAGGAAATCCACAGAATGGAAATGGACTTTACCACAGGGCCATCTGAAACACTTGAGGGCAATGCTGCAATATTGTCAGAACTCTTTGATTCCCTCACAGATCCAGTTTTTGTAGAGGAGTCTTTTGGGGACTCAATACACCCCCTGAGCTTTGCCATCCACTCCAGCTTCTCCGCCATATTATCAGCCTTCAAAATGAGTGAATGGTGTGCTGCCAGTCCAAGAGAATAGTTTCCTGTCAATGATTCTAGTAATTGCATTTGTCCCTTGGTGCTTTCTATGGATATCTACTTTTTTCCTTACATATGTCCCTGTACTTTTCTGAGTTGCCTTTGGGACAGTTAACTCCAAACAAAACAAGCAATCTTCTTTTTATACCTTCTCTCTTGCCATCGTTCAGGTAAGCAATACCATTTGTGTAGCTGAATCCAAGACTTGAGCAGGAAACTTAAAGAAAATATGGAGATCAAGCAAAAAACACTGCACATGGATGAGTACTACCTTTCAGGACAGTCTTATAGGACACTTTATGACTGACTCGAAACACCAGATTATCCCCCGGGTCTTCTTTATCTGTCCCATTGGCAGATGACTTTTTGCTCTTTGACCATGATTTTGAACCTTGAGCCTCTTCGGATCCATTCTCCTTCTCAGGACCATCATCAAGAACACACTCCTGCAGTGATCAAAGTCAAAAACTTACTCAGGCTTCTCTAAATTTCTCTTATTAAATGCAATGAAAGAGAAATAACCAGACAGTGGACAGCTGAGGAGTATTCTTCTGCCAACTTCTCTATGAATAGCATTGAGTCCTTGAAATCCAAACCTGAAAGACATTGTCAAATGATTCATTCCTAACAAAAACAAACAATGATTTTGTCCTGACACCACAAGCACTATAACAGCAGCCTCTGGGAGTTCTAGAATTTAAGAAAACTCTGCACACCTACCTCCAAAGCAATGACACCTCGGAATTGCTTCTCCTCTGGCTTTGTAGTGTAGCCTAACTGCATGCCAGGAGACCACAAAGCCCCTTCAATTTCTTCAACCCAGGAATTAGCATACAGTCCTGAGCTTTTTCCTAAAAACTAAAGAACAAAGCAAGGTCTTGTGTCTAGCAAGGAGAGGGAAGGAGTTTATGCTCAGACAAAGAGACAACTTAAACTATCCCCTGAAAGTTCAAAGAATCTATGGAGTAGGAAAGAAAAAACAAATGGTGCTAGGGTGCATTCCAATTCAAGATGAGTCTACAGTGCTTGATACTAACACAGCAGCACACTTTTGTATAAGGGTTGAGCTGAAATTGTTCTGCTGACTTACTCGATTGTTCCGCTCATTCAGGACAAACCAGCGTTTACTCCACTCATCCTTCTTTGCACTCTTTTTCAATAGGTAGCCTGTCATTCATGACAGAAATTATTTGCTCCACCTTACACAAGCAATTGCAGAATGAAGAAGCTCAGACTGCTCAAAGACTTATCCCCAGACTTAACATCAGATGAACTCCAGGCATTCTCGAAAGTATGTCAATGGTAACAAGCACATCTTGAAGAACTCCATGTTCACACATTCCCAAATTCTTTCAATGATGCTGAGACAAACCTGTGAAAGATGAAATCCTTACCATCCTTTAACTCCTGTATGGACAAACTTAAAAGAGGGAGCTAGTACCTGCAGAATTATCTCCAACAATCTGCAAAGTTGAAGGCACATCCTTGTTGCTGTCTTTTTCTGCCTGAGCAGCTTCTCCTTTCATGGCCTTCAGATTTCCACCAGACCCATTCAAGCTTACTGGAGCAGTTGCCTGTTAGCCCACCAATGTTCGTTTCATTTACCAGAGTCAATGACTAAAGCCTTTATGACTAGGACCTAGCAGCTATGCAGCAGGCACATGTTCTCAGACACAGTGAACAAGAAGGCAATGAAAAAGGACTTCTAGGGTGCATAGACCAAAGGACCAGTTCTGAACTATATGGGTTGACTGTGAACATCAGTAGAACAATCACATGACAAAGGCACCTTCATGCAGCCCAGTGGCTAACTATAAATATGAAGGGGGAGGCAACAAAACCCACTTTGCTCAGTAATGATTGCTCTGCATCTTGTGCCTTCTTTGATCCTCGATTCTTTTGGTCATCATCCCTTCTCACTCTATCGAGCCTGGATAGATGGGAGCACAACCACATCAGACTAGGAAATGTCAAGTGACCATAAAAATCCGACAACATGGGGGAAAAAAATACAGCACCAAACATTCTCCCCCAGAAGTATCAGTGATGGAAATTAGAAAGAATTGAAGTACATTTGCCACAAAGCAAAGAACTTATGCTGACCAAATATAATTCAGAAAAAGGGACTGTGCCAGACCTAATTTGCAAGACCAAATGTGCTTCAAGATATGCATGTGTCCAAAGGAAATATGCATAAATACAACTACACTGAAACTGCTTCTACTGCATGCATGAGTAACTTGAACCTTGATCAATGAAGAAAAGCAAGCATTCAAAACTCAAAAGACTGACAAACTACAACTATCAATTGGAACAAAACTTCTGACAGCTACCAGAAAGATACCCAAAATGTACTGCCAAATTCTGTGATGACTTGGCTTTGCAAACAGGCAACGGGATGATGATACCTGCGTTGGAGAAGCCTTATGAAGTGCTGAGGTGGAATGAATGACCGCTCCATATCAACAAGGGCAACAACCATCTTTTTTGATTCTGCACGATACTCATCCAATGCAGCACTTGCAATTGCTACAATCTGCCAATAGAATATGGAGGGGAAGATGAAGAACTTTAGGTGTCTACTAAATGGCCACCCCAAAGGAATTATAATGCAGTGAAGAGTCAGAAAAAAACACACCATGACACTCTCACGAAGCCAACTTCTCCTAATCAAATGTACTCCATAACTAAAATGACAAAGTGTGAACAGGTTGCATACAGTAAGATCATCAGACATCATGCAGGTCAGTAAGGGCACTCATAATACATCACACAAGTCTATCTTTTGGTAGACGTCAAGTTAGAGTACCTCTCTCTTTAGGGGTGCAAATCTTCCCAAGCCAGGGGTGGCAGATGCAGAAGCTGACACAATATCAATAAGGATCCGATGAACCTGTCATGAAGAAATCAGTAAGTTTACAAACCTGTGCCTGATTTGTTTGTGGTAGAAAAGTTCAACACAACAAGTTTAATTCTGGTGACATCCTTGCAACATGTTCAAGCAGGAATCTAAGAAATGGTGGCTTGATGTAACATAAATTGTCCAGAGCAGGGAATAGCATCAAACTTAAGATGAGAATAATACCTCATCCACACACATTTTCGCCGGCTCCTTCACCAAATCCAATGCTTGTTTGATAAGTGCCCTTAAACCCTTTTCAGGAGAAAAAAGGTAGGGCTGATAGCCATCTGCTTGAAGCACCAACTGCCACAAGGAAGCCAATGAAATTTATTGAGAACATATGTAAACACGGAGAGACCAACTGAAGCTTGAATGACCAAGAGAGCATGATGTAAGTGCCCTTCTCCTTGTACTGCTCCATTTCAGGGTTGGCTAAGAAACAAAGAAAAATCCTGTATTGTCCTTGCACAATGGAGGAGTTGGAAATAATTTACAGGAATTAACAAGTAAAACTCAACAAGAACTCAGGGAATATGCCCTGTGCCCATCTAGCAACACCATTGCTGTTCTTAGTATTAAAGCCAAGATACTCGAGACAAGCTTAGATGATTAACATCTGATCAACAGATGAGGGAGCTAACCATCCAGAAAGCTCCAGAAAGTTTGAATTATCACAATGCAACAGCGCACTCCCTAAACTGCATGGCCTCATGAAGCCCTGCCACAAAGAATACTTGCTCCTGGTAACCAACAACTTCTGCCTTGAAGCACTGTGCTATAAACCCCTTATCTTTATGGTGCCCAAAAAAGAAGATTCCCTAACATCCAGCTAAAACCCAAAAGAGCCAGCAGAACCTTCCCAGATTTCCAATATTGGAGCATTCAACCGAATCTGTGGGAATCACGTCTCTGACTATAAGCTAAGAATACATCTAAGGACTCTGTTCATTGGAAAAAGAAAAATGTCTGAAGAAGCAAAGACTGCAAAAACAACTTTCAATAAAACCAAGCTACTCACCTTCTTAACACTGCTTAGCTCAAACATACTATCAAGTGGAAGCCCTTTGATCCTCTTGGGTAGTACACCTTCAAAACTTGCAACCACTCTCCAGCCTGCACCCTGTGCACATTGCAACAAACCACAATGATCAAAATACTTAAATCTATGAGATTGCAGAAAGAACTCCACAATAACACATGGAAAGCAGCCACTATGTCAGTTCCTCTCAAATCAAAAGAAATACAACCCGAATGGTGCAGTCATGATGTTCTGAGTCATCAACAAATTATCAGACCATCACCTTCACCATGATGGGCAGACTTAATTACCCCCACGCACTTCATCAGTTCTCATGGTGGGGGGTGTGTGTAAGTATCTAACACTTCACTCAAAATTTTGGGCAAACAGTTATACAAGAATCTGCATCCTGCAATTCAGTTGCATTTTCAGAAACAACTGGAAGAGACAGTCATCATGTTGGCTAACATTCAAGCGACACTGTTAGTCAAAAGTCCAATAGTAACCTCATTCAAGCTGCAACAAGGTTGTGAGGTAAGCTTCATAGGCAATATACTGTACAGACAGAAAGATGAGACAGTAATTCATTGAAATAGAACCCTACATGGACAGGAGATGGTAACAATGACTTGGAAAAAGATGATCTTTAAAACATGCTGTCATCTTTTAGATGTCATAGAGTCTTTTTAGATGTCATTACATGGATGATCTTTAAAACATGCTGTGAACATCAGTAAAACATGTTCACAGCATGCACCAGGTTTGCATGATCAGTCCTTGCTGATGTTTGTACTTAGACTCTGTAAATGCCATAAGCTGGCCATACTCACAACAGTCATTGGGAATCATTGGCAATAGCAGAACGAAAATGTCAAAAGATTGCTTGTGTGCTTATGAATAAAATTTGTTTTCGTGATTCCTATTGACAACATGTTCTTTGTAACTGGATCTAGAAGCTCAAGTACTAAAACTACAAACCTCAATGGCAATATAAAGTCCAAAAATGGCCAATTGAAGCCTCTGGAATTGATCCTATGGATCCTGGGGCCAGCTGCTACTCTCTACCGACAAAGCACAGTCCATTCATTAAAACATACCTTTGCAACAGGGCAGTGAGTTTCCTACTGTTTTGGGTCTATTGTTTTCTCAACTGTAAGACTTTTAAGCTGACCTAACTACTGGATGCCAAAACTTAACACCTTCAATTCTTGTTGAGGCTGTGCAGAGATCTGCAACTAAGAACTCCTGCTACAGGCCACTGAGTGAGCCCATTGTTCAAAATAAGCCAGCTCGGTCTTAAAGCATCAAAGAGAAATATACAGCATTATAGAGAAGCCTCTTACCTCTCCAGTCTGGATATGTTGCAGAAACTTGTCTTCAAATTCACGACATAGCTCCAAAGCCATTGCACGAGTTCCTTCTGAAGACTGCACCCTTTGCTCCCCTAGCCTTACAAGTTCTCGTTCAACAACCTGTGCCCTTCCCTCCAACCTGTGCACAAAACACACTACAGCTAAGATTCAACAAGTCATGGTTGACGAACAATCAGTGATATCAGAGATCTTTCTAAGAGATAGCTACCATCTTGCTTAGAAAACTGCTACTGTTAACAAGATGTAAGGCATGGAAATAATTAGGTTCACATGAACAACCCAAAGAGCTAATGCATTGAGAAACACAACAGCAGACATCCTTTGAAACTTGAAGCCCTCATATCGAACCATGGACTCTCCAACCACATAGTTCTAATCATAGTACAGAAATGAGGTTTCAAGGGCTCCAAGTCCACAAATTCTCCCTCCTGTACAGTTTAAAGAATGATATGCAGTATCCCCTCACAGATAAGAAAGACTTTGGTTACAACAGTCAAAAACCAGCACACATTTCTCAGATCTCTTAATTAAGAGATTACGCAGGAAACTCTCCAACAAAACTTTGAAGGCAGTTGTTCTCTCAGTTCTAGCGAAGGCCAAAACTGACATAACAAGAATGAGGCAGTCATAATCTTATGAAGTTCTTAAATCTCATTTGCTCATACTTGACATGGGAAATTGCACATCCCCAAACAAATGGAATAGATCTGCGACCTCCACGAAACAAATTTCAATGGATAATGAATCAACTTGTAGGGTGAATGATAGACTTTATGCTTAACTAATTCTCCTACTCTCTTCATATCCGGCAATGTGCAGCAAAGCAGATGATGAGCATTCTGTTGGGAGCTTTAATATAGAAACACAAGATGCTTCTCCTATCCAATAGGCCAATGTTGCATCTAGGACAGGCTGCCACATACCCAGATAAGATGTTTGGGAGCCGCTGTTTCATCCTTTTGCGAATTTGGCGAGCAAGAGTGTCAACAAGAGCTATCCTTCCAAGCTTTGAAGGAGATGCCCCATTTAGAATGGACTTAAGGGACTCCATCTCTGCCTTCCAAGCTGTTTCTAGTGTATCATCAGCACTAACAGCCCCTGAATGGGCTGCTGCAATTGCCACCGATTGCCCTATCATTGCGACCCACGGAACCTCCAAGGTTGCAGAAGGACCTTGGCCTGAAAGAAGTGCTTGAACTGCAGCTAAGCTCCTCTGATCAGATGCTGCCTGATCAACTTTGCTTATAACACCAATGGTCCTTGTTCCTACAGTGGAGAAAATGAATGTTAGCAATGGGCCTTATTGAATTGATCACTCTATCAACTCTTATGGAGGTTGAAAATGTCTGCTTACCATCAGGATCCAGATCTTGAGCAAGCTTCAAAGCCCGGGAAACAGCAACATCACGACATGAGGTTGCTGGTATTACCACCAGTAGTACTGCATCACTGTTGTCTGCAAAAGTATTTATCTGCAGAGAAGCCGACATACTTCTAAGTCAACATACATTAATAAAATTTAAATCCATGTGGATCAGGACCTTGTACAAATTAACCAAATTGCAGATGAATCTGATAACATCAGTGTAGATAAATTGCTTTTCCTCTCTAGATGCCATGGTTTCTCTCCAATACTCACACTTCAGAAAAAATGTAGTGTCTAAGTTCGTAGTCACTCAACATCATCGTGAATGTGTTTGAATAGGTTATGCTCAACTTCCAGAAAACATGGTGAAAAGCAACTATTTGCAATCAGAATCTAAGCTAGAGAAATTTCATTAGGATCTTGTTAAGGCTCAGGGAGACAAAAGAGAAAAGTCTCTGGAAACTCATCCAAGCCTGGAAATCAATGAAATGCATGAATCTCCACATAGATTAAAGAAAATGGTCAATTCCAGTTAGCAGAAAGGAAGAGAAAATAGAAAGTCCCCAAAGAGAAGCTCAGAGTATGAAATGGAAGTGAGATTGGAAGGAAATGTTCTATAGAAATGCAGTGAAGAGTGAATAGACTTTCTTGTTGGCTGCTAAACAAGCAAATAAACAAACAAGGGCAAAAAATTTACACTATGACAATGGAGCAAACCATGGGGACTAGTGTGGTGGAGCAGCAGCTCAGATATGCGAAGGTTTCTTACAGGTGAGTCGCCTGATGATGACCGTGCATCAAGCCCTGGAACATCAATCAGCTTCAATGGTGGTGCTGCAAAATGAAACTTACATGATGAGTTTTACTGAGTAAAATTTCTATATCCCATTTTTGAAAGTATACCTTGAAAAGTACAAGAAATTTCTCAGTACTTACAATTTTAATCAACCTGAAAAGGATTGACAGATGACCACATAATAAGGTCACTGATGTTTCAGATCTGACAAAAAAACCAGCAACAAGCAGCAAGCATAAACCAGAGGAAACCCCACCCCAAAGAAAACACAAAAAATGACCACAAGATAGAATGGAGGGCAGATTGAATGACAGCAAGAGTCTCATGCATGTGAAGGAACTTCAACAGCAATACACATGGCATTGACCACCTACCATAGCATCCTCACTGATTTCATCAGTTCCCAATGTTGAAGTCACACACTAACCAACATACCGAGTTTCTGTCACAAGGCTTGCAATAAGAGGAAAACTCAGGCATGATGCTGACTAGTTCAACAAAAACAGAAAACCCAAAAACACAAAGAAGAAAGAGGAACATGGATAGGGAGAATGGCCAGAATGGAAAAGAAACCCCCACCTGAAAGTTTTTTAACAAGTTCCCCTTCCTGAAACTAATTTGAATGTGAATGGCAAAGAAACTCAACAAAACATGTAAGGTAACCAAACAAAGGTTGTGTCAGTTCCAGTCAAATCCAAACAAACAAACAAAAAAAGAATAAGTGGGGTCATACCCTTGTGAGTGTCACTCACAACATAACATAGCATATCATCACCTTTTATCATGAAAAGGCAGTGATTAGCTACAATCACTCTTCATGAGTCTCATGATTGCAATCAAACTAACCATGGATCTACATATGAATGCCCACTCTTGTGGCATCACCAACCTTGATGTTGGAGAGTGACACCATTTTATTTCTCTGTAACAAGTAGAGACAAATCTAAAAGCTAAACCAATCTAAAGATTCCAAACAAATCCAATGACTACAGAGACAACTGATAAAACTCAAGCCACTACCAGTGATAAAGAAAACAACAGAAAAGCCTGGAACTAAAGCCATTCCTGAGAAGCTGTGATCATAGACTGGGACTACAAAATGAGTCCTGTTAGTAAGTTACCCAACCTTCAACTACATGGCAACTTTCTTCGACAGTTTCTCACCCCAAATTTCTGGGTATGAGAAGCACAACAGGTGATAAGCACAATCCAGCTCTGTCATAGCTACAGTGAGTCACACTCGAGCATGGACTGCAATCCTTGGAACTTGACCATGATGTCACATTACAAAAAGTAGTGCATCAATTCTGCCAACATGCTCAACAGCCAAAAAAGTACTCAATGTGACTAACCTGTGCCAGAACGTAGAACAAGACGAATCCCCTCAGTTTCACCACCCTTTGAAGAACTTAGGGCTTTCAATCTGCCTTGGAGGGAGTGCCGTACTTCACCTGCAAAATAGTCACAACACCCCAAAGAGTAAGAACAACAAAGAAGCAGGAAAGAACAGACTAGAGCAAGCAGACACAATAGAGTGAAAATGTTTAAATTGGGGTGAGCATGCACAGCAATGGTAAAGAAATAATCCAGCCATGATTGCAATGATATATGTCATATCCTTCATCTGTCAGAGCTGGATATGTGATAATCATTTGGAAACTGAGTCTAATTCACAGATTTGGATAATGGGGCCCTTACTAGCAGAGACAGAAGCAGTTCGTCCTTCCAACACAATACTCAGCCCCCGGCTGCTACCAGATTTATCCCGCTCCATGTCTACAATAATGGGAGCACGTGTTGCACCATTTTCTCCTGTTGGCTGCAAAAATTGCCAAAACCAGTATTAACAGCATAAGATGAGAATTTCTGAAAAAACCTTACTTCCAATTTCAGCAAGATCCTCTGAAGCTCCACTTCCAGCACAAATTTATAGAAAGCTTTTAGGATTGCCACAGGATCAATAAAGATGGAAAGAGCAAATGATGACTTTTAGGGCTCAAACTTCTGCTTTCACAGGGGAATCCCCCTTGCTGACCATTATGGGAAGGGAAAATTGCAATACTCTGCAAAGAGTAAAGGCTTTATAAGGAGTGAGTCAGTTCTCTCAGAGGAACTTCAAAGGAGATCCAACTGTAATCAGACCATGGAGAGAAACCAAAAGAAAACCTCAGAACACCTGAAGATGTTAAGAAATCTTAGCCCTTCTGAAGATGCAAAAGATTATGGAATGAGTCAACAGGAAATTCAAGTCATGGAGCTGCATACCAGAACAGGGTAGCCCATAAGGCTGTTGAGAACTGCAGACTTTCCCGCACTCTGGAAACAATTACAAAAAAACAGGCATTGTAAGAGCTCTTCCTTTGAGTTTCCCACTATATTATTGCCCGTGTCTACTTAGTTTCAGGGAGTGGATGTCACCACTTCTATGTGTCTAGCATTTCGAGATGCAATGTGGGTCACACTATCTTCATGGATTGATCTGCAGTTTGAGCACTTCCTTCCAGCATTGCATGGCTCTTCCCTAATTCTATCCCCTTGTGCCATCATAACTTTCACCCTTGCATGGAATTTTTGGCAGGTGAGAGAGTCAGCAACGCTGTGGAATTCTGTTCACCCTTTGATTCTCTCTGTCACAAATGAAGTGATAATAACTTCTGTGTCCTCAAATCTCAACCGTTAACAAGATCACGCTGCCTCTTTTCATGTCTTGTACAGCAATCTCGTTGGAAACATGCAAACCGAGGTTCTTCTCAAACCTCTTCATGCCAGCATCTTACATTGGTTTTCTTAGGTACTCGCTCTTAAGTGTCTATGCAAGAGCCACAGCAGCTCGCGGTTCACCTTCTCATCGTCGATTTGTCTTATTTGCTCCTTTGCCTTACAAAGGCAACTTTCTCCTAGAGAAGTCCGGAAGAGATATCTACATGCCTGATACAAATTTCCGGTTTCGACAATACTTCCTGATCTAAAAAGAACAAAAACACATTTCACGAAACACAAGAAGAACAAAGTGGAGACGCGCCCAACAACATACCATATTCCCGAGCGGAACAACAGTGAGAAAAGAAGTTCCGGATTTCGGCGCTTCTGCTTCACCATCCTCGTCTGCCAAGAGAGCCGACGCCTGCTGCATCGACTCGGAGAGCTGAATCAAGTTCTCCATCGCGCCTGAAAACCTATCGGCGGCACCTTTATTGCTTCCCATAATGACAAGGCTCCGCAGATCTGAATGTCCGAAACCACTACGCAATTGGATCTACTCTCTACCGCTCACAACACGATCAGACCTACTCAGCAAAGAGAAAGAAAGAAAGAAACCATCGACACTACCCACCGGTTGCCACTTTCCTCTCAGCTCATTACAAGAGCAACACTCTCAACTAGGGCAAATGGTGGCGAGGGGAGGGAAGAAACAAAACAAAAACAAAAAAAACACCACACAACACAACACAACAACCGGACACAAACTCCCTACACCTTACAAACAGATGGAGAAGGAACAACAGAAAGCCAGGTTTCTTGACATCAAAACGTGCAGCTTCTCGCCATCTATCCGATCCCAACGCGAACACATCGACATTGTCAGTCCGTGCTCCGCATTATCAACTTCCCCGCTCCGTGACTCAGTGGATCTGGAGCCCCAAAAAAAGCTGCAAAATGCACTTCCACTTCTTCAGGCTCTCGTTCTTTCTTTCTTCATCGTCGTTCTCTCCCCCGGTCTGTCGGGGTTGAGTCCGTGACCCATCTTTCCCTTAAACTCCCATCTTTTCACGGCACCTTAAGTTCACCCCCGACGCAACGGCCAGGTACTCCATTGACGGACTTGGTGAAAAAATTTCCCCTTTTTCGTTTTCTTTTACATTCGGTGTGGTTTTGGGGTTTGTCTGGTCTTGAGTCCGTCCCTCATTCTTTCCCTTAAACTCCACATCTTTTCACCCCCACTACCAGCAACTCAGTTCACCCAGAACGCAACGTGCAGTAGTACTCCAATGACTCACGAAGTGTTTTTTAAAAAATCCCGTTTTGGGCTTTCTTTTACATTCCGTCTGGTTTGCTGTTGATTGATTGAATAGCGTCTCGTAGACTCCAGCTATGCATAATGCATAGGGTCCTGTCCCCACACCCACCATGAAGGATGAATGATAAGTGAACCTGCACCCACCAGTGCACCCAGAAAGGATGAATGATAAGTGAACCAGCACCCACCAGGGCACCATGAAGCATGAATGATAAGTGGTCAGGAAACAGTTTTCTGTTGGGTTTCAGTTCCCTAGCTAACCACAATGGTTTAGCTCAGTTGCTTTTTTTTTCCCCTACCTACCTACTTACTAAGTAACAACCCGCAAGCAAGCAAGCAGGTTGTTAGTAGGTAGGTAGTAAAAACAGTCCTTACATATGTATAAAGCGTCTACTTACCTAGTAGTTACCTATTTTCTTACCTACCTACATTTGTATGAGACCTATTATCTACTTAGCTAATAGTTACCTATTTTCTTACCTACCTACCTATGGATGTGATTTATTATCTACTTACCTAGTACTTACCTATTTTCTTACTTAGCTATGTATGAGACCTATTATCTACTTACCTACTAATTACCTATTTTCTTACCAACCTACCTATGGATGAGACCTATTATCTACTTTGTTAGTAACTACCTATTTTCTTACCTACCTATGGATGAGATCTATTTTTTTTCCTACAGAATTGGTTAGTTACCCAGGTGAAACCAAATATTAACTGAGTAAAGGTTCATCCATAACTGAGTAATAAAAGGCATCCAGTGGATGGTGTGCTGGTGGTGGGTGCTGGTTCATTGTGGCCTTTTTTTTCTTTTTTTCTTTTTTTGGAACCCCCGGGGAGTCTCACTAACTTGGGTTGGTTGGTGAGACCTACCATGTATGCACTCAACACCTGTACCAAATTTCCGAGTGTATTCCCAAGTCATGTTCTAAACCATAATTCCCCCTTTCACCAATGGGAGGGGGTTATTTCATACAACGGAATGGTCAAGCTGTTGCACATTATGTTCGGAAGTGTGAGCTGGTAGGACATTACGACGCACCAAACATAATGGGCAAGGGCGAGGCCATTTCCATGGCGTTAAGGTTTTAGGGGGCAGGTCGACTATTTAGGAAACAAATTTATATTCAACAAACAACATTTTGGTCACTATTATATGTGTGTAATGATCATCATCAAAAGATTATGTCTTATAATGTGATCAAGAAAAATGACATTATGTGCTACCCTAGTAGACCTTAATGTTCTTGAAGTGGATTCTTTCATTCCGTGGGGAAGATCTTTCATATTTTGACACATAATATTTTTATTTTTATTTTTTTTTCACTTCCTTCATAGATAAATATTCTTATGGCTTATACAATTATTCCAATTGAAAATGAAATTGGAAAAGGAATTATTTGGTATACCTTCTTCTTCAGCTTAAATCCAATTTTCATTTTCAATTTTGAATTATTGTTCAATTTCCAATGACCCCCAAAAAAAAAAAGTGAAATTCAATATTTCCCATACCTAAATGAATCATAAAAACTAAAAAAATAGTGAAAGAATGTGCACTACTTTCCTTCAAGTTTTTTTTTGGATTTATTGAAATTTAAATTACAAAATTTTT
>Ga0209611_10002837_pt1 | contig 30333 bp, 25 predicted proteins | sample S1TSphgellanicum_3_FD_187693 | JGI IMG/M metagenome (GOLD analysis project Ga0209611, IMG submission 187693) | Host-associated microbial communities from peat moss isolated from Minnesota, USA - S1T2_Fc - Sphagnum magellanicum MG (SPAdes) (version 2) | ecosystem: Host-associated > Plants > Peat...
AAAAAAAAAAAAAAAAAAAAAAAACCAAAATGAGCCCAAGAGGAAAAATAGTGAGCTCCCAAAAAAAAAGTTTCAAGAAAAAACAATGCTAAGAAGAAAAAAAAACTATTGACCAAATAAACTGACCTTTGGGGGATAGCCTCATCCCATCCATGAAATCCTAGAACGAGATATTTTGGATGCTGCACTAGTGGATGTTGGGTCATTCAAGCCCTAAAGAAGGAGAATTAATGTGTAATTTCCCACATTTGCTATGCTTCGTTCCCACAATGAAAGAGTTGTGAAAGGGAAAATTATCTCCCTTTCATATTTCCCCTTCCTAAGAGGAAATTATGATGTATTTTTTCACATCTATTGTAGTGTTTAATAATTCTTATTTTCACTTTTGCCCATTTGAATCAATCATACATGTGTTTTCTTTATGACTAAATTTGGCTTTTGTTAGACCAAAAAATCTGAAAAATCTTGGAAAAATTGCTATTGTAACTTCCACTAATTTTGTAACTAACTTGTTGGGGACAGTCACAAAAGTTTTGACATCAAAAAATCCAAAACAAAACACAGATCAACACTAAGGTTTTTTTGGGAATTTTTTCACAAAATTCACCATAGAAGTAGGGGAAAAAGGTTGAGTTCCCCACATTTGGTAAACCATAGATTGTAGAACATTACAACCAACTATGTCTACAAATCTATATGAACCATAACAACACTTCAAAATGAAAACCCTAAACGCTAAAACCATGAAGCCTAAAAGGTTAAAAACTTAAACCCATAATATTCTAGCGTGAACTTTTGCATGTTCTTCTTGTCATCAATATCACTGGACTTGCAATTGGATTTTTTGTTTCTTCTTTTGTCAAAAGAAGGTTTAAGGCTAGGGTTTAAGGAATTGAAGCATTAGTGAATTGAACCACATATAAAAAAACAAAAGAAGTAATTATTTTGGATCCACAATCACAAAACGAAGAATGGTGATCTCTTGTATTTATAAGCAAATTTGGGTAAACTCATGATGCCTTTCTTTCTTTTTGTTCCTTTGGTGTAGAATGAAAGTGGTTCAAGTAAGTCACATGTTGTCAAATTTCTTTGTTTGAAGTGTTGGTTTCTTTGTTGTATTGGGTAGAAAGTGATTCTCTCAAGTTTTTGCTTGCATCATACAAAGGAAATTTGAAAGGAAAGAAAAAAAAGAAGGCTTGAAACAATAATAAAAGAGAATTGAACAAATTTTACAAATGTGTTTGTATATTAACCTACAAGTCTTTGTCCAAAAACATTTTGCAAGTTGGAAACAAAATGTACAAGTATGGAGTATATACACTTCCTTGCAAAAAAATCTTGTTGACTTGTTTAGATTCATGATTTGGTTGTCCCGTGTCTACTATGATAGTATCAATTTTTATTACATTGAATTGTTCATTTGGAGACTGATGGTCAACATTGATATTAGAAGCCTCTAGAATAGGAGTGTCTGGACTTGCTGATAATTGGAGTTTAAAGTCCTGATTTAATGCAAATCACCCAATACAATCTTAATATCAAAACACATAGTAGATTAAACCTTAAACCCTTAACCATAACCATAACTTTAATCTTGAAATGGAATAAATGTCATCCTAAACATGCATCAAAACCTAACCTTAAATTGGAATAAACATATGGACATAAACTAACCTTGTAGTTAGCTTGGGTTTCACAATGGGCAACATAGATATGAGAATCTAGCTCACACTAACCAAGTCTTTGATTGGGCTTGAATTTCCCTCAAAATATATAGCCACCAATTTCACACAATAAATATTTAGGTGGGCAAAATTACCTATAAACTTTCATAACATCTATTTTTCTTGCAATGGTCCATTGCAATCCCAATGGTGGGTGTTAGGGTGAAGTATGGTGCCACGAAAATCCATGGGTGCAAAAATGTATTGTGGCAAATGGGAGTGGAATCCCTCAATTTTAAATTAGTAAGAAGTTCTCAAAATTCCCTTGCCAAATTTTCAATCATCACCTCATGAGTAATTAAGGTATCATAATAGTTGTGTATATTTTCCGCCCCCACAACCACTCAACAACTTGTCCATTGCCATGACATGTAACTTGGGCATTACACACCAACCTTTCAAGACAATGCCAACATCTAGTGTTTGAAGCCTTTAAGGCCTTGTACATCACCAAACAATTGAACAACAACTTGCAATATATAAACAATTCCACCTCTCCAACAAAATAATCTTGTTTCAGAATTAGGCTTGTTGCAATTGCTTTCCTTAGACTTTCTTCTTCATGTGGAAAATCAATAGTGAATCTTGGTTTAAAAACACTCTGAACACCATAGCCAATGGAAACAATAGAGGATTAGAACTACTATTTTTGACCATAACCACACCCCAAATTTCTGATTACAGAGGACAATGACTAGGCATTCCTTGTTGCAAAAAATGGTACCTAGGTAAATATATTCCATTTCATAAACAATTATGAACTCGTTGGTTTTGGCTTACAATAGGCATAAGGATGAACATGTGCATGAAAAGGTGCGAAGGTTTTCACATCATTTGTAGGCCGTCTTCGTGGACATGGTTGTAAGACAACCATCCCCATCATGGCATCTTTAAGAGTTATAGCAAATGATGAAGGTGAAATTGTTGTATTGTAATACCCACCTTGGAATACTTAATCTTCATTCACCATACAATTCATGGATGAAAAAATTAGTGATCTTCGCTTTCCATGTCAATGAATGGCTTTCGTAAGGCTCAACAAGCTCAACCACCACCAAATCAAGTACTTGACATTCCTTTCCATGTAGAAGCAAAAATGAGAATCCTTCTACCAATGTTTAAAAGACTTGCAAAATTTCATTGGTCATAATGCCAATCTTCCTCCAAAATTGGTGCAAGTATAAGTTCATGCCTTTTGTCATTGACATTGGAAAGGCTTCCTGGAACCCAGAACCATGCCCTTTGTGACAATCAGTTCTCGACAATAGCAAGGTGGTAGCCAAGGCACTAGTCTTTAAACCACTTGGGCAATTTCTTGTGAAGGCACCACCATAACACAATTTTGGTGCCATGGTTTGCAAATGTGCAATTATTTCCCATAACTCGATGGACATTGGCAGAGAGGTAAAGTTATCAATGGACATCTTTTAATGTTTTTTGACCTATAAATAATCTATCGTGGTCTAAATGTATCACCTTGTGAATTGGTGTGAAATAAAATCTGGCGTAGTATTTGGAGTAAGTGATTTCACTTGTCAATTGGTTAGATGAGATGTTCACAACTTTCGAAACCTCCTTCTCAAATGGATAACACTAAAAAAATCATGGCATCCATGTCTTTCAACATCATCCAACAATTTTCTATAACTTGTTTGACATCTCACCCAATTTAAAAAGTCATACAACAATTTAAATTGAAGTAATCAACTCAAGCAATCATGTTATTTCTAGTCAATGTTGTAGTAGTTTGCAAAACCCAAGTCCAAAACCCTAAACTTATAACCCTAATTTTGAAGATGCATTTCAACACCCTAATTTGAACCCATGATTTAAAAACCTTACCCAAATACAAAACCCCGATTCTGGATCCCTAATTTGAAACCCTAATTTTGATTTTGATTAAATCTCTTTCTTTTTACCAAATGTTTGCAAATCCATAAAACATGTTTTGAAACATAATTCTTCAACAAAAGAATTCGTAAATTTTCTTTCTGCATTTTAAACTAACATTCAAGTTCCTAAAACCCTAAACCCTTAAAGCTCAAACTCTTTAAACCTTTAATCATAAAATTATTGTTGTTTCTTAAGGTTGTTATCCATATTTTACATTAAAATTCAAACTCCTAAAATGTTAAAGCCTAAAGCTCAAGCTCCTCAAGCCCTTAACCTAAAGATGTTACTTCCTACATTTGTTGTTTGCATTCTACACTAAAATGTAAGCTCCTAAAACTATAAACCTTAAAGTTCAAGCTTCCAAACCTTTAACCTTTAACTATAAAGCTCATTTTGAATTTTAATATAGACCCACTAAATTGATTTGATTTTTTTCCCTTTCCAAGAGGACCCAACTTATGCCTATTCTAAATTCATAAAATCTAAAGATTGATGGAAGATTTAGTCAAATTTAGTTATTAATTATGAAAAACAAATGTTGGAATCTAGTGGTTTTTTCTATTTTTTCTTTTTCACCAATGGCTATCACAATTCATATTGTTCAAAAAACAAAAATGATTTCACATTTTGGATTTCAATTTTTGGCTTTATTCACCATTGAAATAAACAATATAGCCCATGAGTTGCCTTCACTAGTATAAAGTGGGGTGTAATTCACTAGCCTAAATCACTATAAGACCTTAAAAAATGAAAGAAATTCATTACACTTTATTGATTTCACCTTGGTTAAAGTTATTTCATTATAATATCACTATGTAAACATCATGTTTCATTATTAATTGATATAATTCATTATTATAATTTATTGTGATAAATAGGTTTATTTTTATGTTGTTTCAAATACCTTATACTATTTCATGATATACCTTATATGATTTTAGGCTACCTTAGTTATTCTTACTTATACCCTAAGTTATTGTAACTTGTTATAGATTTTAAACATTAAGTTATTTTAAATTAAATTATTCAATTAACCTTAGGTTATACCTTAAATTATTTTATTTTAAATTAATATATGTTATTTCATAGTATACTTTAAATTATTCAAGGTCATTTTACTTTATGTTATTATAAGTTATTTTATCCTAAATATAATAATTTAAAATAATTTAAAATAAAATATAACGATTGAAGGTAAAATAACCTATAATATCCAATAAGAGCCTATGAAAAATAATTTAAAATATTAACCTACAATAAAATAACTACCAATAACCTATGATAATATAACTTAAAATATCCAACAATAGTTTATAATATAATAGTCACCAATAGTCATAATATAACCTAAAATAACAAAAAATAACCATTAATAAAATAATCACAATAGCCATTAATAGAATAACCACCAATAACCACTAATATAATTGTCACTAATATAATTACCATTAATAACTACTAATAGTCTATCATATTTTAATTTAAAATAATCACTAATATCCATCAATAGCCATTAATAAAATAGTTCCACCAATATCCATTAATAGCCAATGGTAATTTAACCTAAAATAACCACCAATAGCCACGAATAGAATAAACACAAATAGTCACCAACAGAAAATACACAAATAACCACCAATAAAATAACTGCTAATAGCCACCAATAGCCATTAATAAAATAGTCGCAAATAGCCACCAAACCAATAACCAATAATAGCCACCAAACTCATAACCAATAATAGCCATCAAACCAATAACCACTAATAACCACCAAACCAATATTCACCAATAGAATAACTAACAATAGCCACCAATAAAATAACCAAAAATAACCTATGGTAATGTAACATAGAATAATCAATAATAACATAGGTGAAATAGCCTTCAATAGCCAAAAGTAACTAATAATAGCCTCACATAGTTAAAAATAACCTAAGATGAAATAATTTATAATAGCCATAAATAACTTAAAGTGAAATAACCTATAATATCAAAAAATAACATAAAATAATCAAAAATACCTTATAATAGTCGAAAATAACCTAAGGTGAAATAATTTAAAATAGCTAGAAATAACATAAAATAGTAAAAAATAATTTAGAATAATAAAAAATAACCTAGAATGAAATAACTAAAAATAGTAAAATATAATTAAGAATAGCCATAAATAGTCATAAATAATGTAGGGTGAAATAACTTAAAATAATTAAAAGTAATTTTATAATAATTAAAAGTAGCTTAATATAGGTAGTATTATTATATTAACAAAAATCTTATGCATTTATTAAACAATTTTTTTTTCAAAAGAATGGTCATTGAAATGTTATTGAATAATAATATTCAAGAAAAAAATTGTTCAAATGATTTTGCACTTTTTGAATGAAATAAATTTAATTATGTACATTATTGAAAAAACTTTTAAATTAAACTTTAATTGTTTCATTTAAACAAAATCTCAATAAAATATGAAATTTCAAATTTATGTTTTTGTAATGTTTAAAATGAAGTATTTGATAAATTGAATGCAATGTAACACATTATCACAATATGCGTGGTGGCTTAATGGTAGGGGTATTTGCTTCCATTTTAAAGGTTAAGGGATCAAACTTCACAAATGGTGTGATTATGGTCAACAATGGTGGGTTGACCAAAATTTTCTTATGTAGTTCCATAAAGTAAGTGCCTACTTAGGTTGATTACATGGCCTATGTACCTAGGCTAGGTTTGTGAGCCATACCGACATAACCATGTGCGATAGTCTCAATTTTTAAGAGTTACATCAGGGTTATTTGAATGGGGTAAGGTTATTAAGGGCTTTTAACGACTTCATAGGGAATGATGAATACGCTTGGTGCGTAGGGGGGTTGTTTTCTTTTCTGAAATACATTATTGGTGAATAAGGAGTTGGATTAGTTCTTTTCTTCAATAAAGGCTAATAACCATAGTTTTAGAAACTACGTTGCGTAATTAGAGGTGAGAAATTTCTAAAGGGTTGGGGGTAGAAGTAGACACCAAAATTTGCGGTGTTCAACACAACATTAATCTTGTTATGGTATTTAAGGAGTAGTAAGGATGTTAGAAATTCTTGAAGTAATTGAAGGGATGTTAATGAAAGGTCTAATAGAGATAAAACAATCTTCAAGCCGTTGAACATAAGGTTAATTCGAGGCAGCTCAACGATTAAATAGATAGTATGATAGTGTGCCAATGGTAGCAAGAGTTTGATGATAACTGAAACATTTATTTAAAATATGGATAAGCTCAGCAAGGAGCTGCAAGTACATGTAAAATCTTGGGCTATGCCATAGGATAGTTCACAACTACAGGAAATCTAAGATGCGTTGGATGGTGCGAACTAGGTAGTCTGCCTTGCTATTAGGAGGCAGTCAACAAATCGGATCGTGTAACCAACGATAGTGTCCAACGTCGGGAACTAAAAACCATGCGAAGATAGAAATATCTTCAGTTTCGTAACAACCTTCACAAATGGTCTCGGATTCGTCACCAGAAGTAGGGTCGACTTGCAGCAAGATTACCAAGGTGCGAGAGTTCAGAGAAATACGATAGTACCAGGTTCGAGGGGGTTCAATTTTAAGACGAGCACGCACTTTTCGAGGTTCGGGTTCTTCATCACGAGGATGTTGTGTTAGGATAAGATCTAGAGATGACTCTGAAGGCGGTTCTTCATTCGCTTGTATGGCTTGCGACCCATAAGATGTGACCATGCGCAACACCATAATTTCAAGGAGAGGAAAAAGGTCAAATCCTCAATCAAAATCAAATCAACAATGAAGGTGTGAAAAACTTGTTACATTAAGGTGCGCAGTTATAATTTATAGATCGAAAAAAAGGCAAGGAAGGCGTGAGTAACGGCTTAGATACATGGTAAAGTAAAACCGTAAGGTCAAAGGAAAAAATTGAAGGTTTAAGTAAAGGTTGTTGGAGGGAAAATGGCAGAGGTGAAAAGGTGTTTTTCCTTCACCTTCCATTGGCCACCAAGTTTGCAACATTCCATTGACCACCAAACATGGAACCTTCCATTGGCCACCAAGCTTTGAATCTACCTTCACCTCCTTTCTCTTTCTCTTTAAAAGGCGGATTCAGATCATTGGAGGCTTTTTTTTTTTGCTTCGGAGATAATTTTGATTCAATCTTGAATATTTGTTCCCACAAGCTTCTTGAAGAGGAAAATAATGATTAGTTTTAGTGGAGGGGAAAAGGAAGAAAAGGAGAATGAAAATCTTGTAATAATTTTGAAGGAATGGGGGTGGGTAGTGACAGTGTTGGAAGGTTAGAACTTTAAAGAAATCTCACAAACCCTCTCAGGTTTTATAACATAACTTCTTGCTGGTTTAACTACAAAGCTTAGGATTTGGTAGCAAGATGCGCCTTGTAGTTAGTTTTCTAACAAGCTAAGGCAAGCCGGATTTGAATAATGTATGTGTTAGAAATGATGTTTTTAATGATTGATGGTCTGCAGTCAAGTTGAACCGATTACTTTCATAAAACCCTCTTGGGTTTGGTAGTATAACTCCTTACTAGTGTAGTTATAGATCTTAAAATTTGATAAGTTGGTGCGCCTTGTAGTTAACTTTCTAATGAGCTAAGACAAGTCGGATTTGAATAATGTATGTGTGAGAAATGATGTTTTAAGTGATTGATAGTTTGCAGCCAAGTTAAATGATCACCTTTGTAAAACCCTCTCGGGTTTTGTAGCATAACTTCTTGCTGGCTTAGTTGCAAAGCTTAGGATTTGGTAACAAGATACGCTTTATTGTTAGCTTTTTAGAGAGCTATGGTAAGCCGAATTTGAATAACCTATGTGTGAGAAACAACATTTCAAGTGACTAGTGGTCTGCAGCTATGTTGGACATGGTGTTGAGTCCTTAAACATTAGTTTGAATGAAAGACAATTTGACATAAAGTCCTAGAATGTGTAGCGTGTGAGCTTGAAAAAATATATCTATTAGTTTTAATCGTAAATGATGCATAGGAGGTAGGCTACTTAATTTTAATTACAAACGTAATCTAACATCTATAATTACACTTGCATTTTTTCCTTCAGTAGTAGCATTTGTGCTTTCAAGCATAATCACCTTGTAGAATCGGGAGTAGAAGGACGGAAAATCACCTCACATTGTGGTGCATCTGCCAGGAGGTGATGTTATTAAGTGATTGGGTTTATTTTGCATATGGTGAAAGAGTGAATTTGTTGAAGGTCATTGGTGTTGGAGGCCGTTGGTGTTGGAGGGAACTCGGATCGTGGGCACTAATCCAAATTATAACCATGGCCTTCAAGTTTGTAATCCAATCATCATCCAACATGTTAGATAGGTGTTCAATAATAAGTCATGAAGGGTATGCATATTGGATTGGGAATTGATCCACAAAAACATTTTCCAAATTGGTCATAAGGGGCTTTAAAAATGTCGGTAAAACATTTTAGTTAGTTTGCTTGATGAGTTTTTCAAAGCTTGGTAGGAATGAACATCATAGGAAAAGGTTCAACAAAATGTTCTTTTTACCAAAATTCAGGATGACCACATCCATCGTCCAACAAGTCTTTGAACTTGTTTTTGCCAATGAAAAACCATCCCAATGTAGCATTAGCCCAAAATTCTATGGATCACCCTACACATGCATATAAACATTTTTAAAAAATAAAAGCCATTCCAAAAAATCAAGGCTCTAAAACATATTTGGACTTTCCTTTCAAGTACATCTTGCCAAATTTGGTTAAATCCTCTTGTGCACAATTGCCAATTCACCTATTTCACAAATTTGAAAAAAAGAAAATGGTAATTATGGCAATTAAAAACTTTTTAAAATTTGAGGCCTAAACAAAGCCTACATGTTTTGACTTGTATTGGCTTTTGGTAAATTTTATTTTGTTTTTGGGCAAAATATTGCCACCACTCACTTTTATTTTGAAAAGACTCATGATGACAAGGTTTTTCACAATTGCATAATCAATTTAGAGAGGTCCCTCCAACTAAGTTCATAATATAGGATCTTTCTAGAAAGCCAAATGTTTTCTTTCTAGCTTTGAATTTAATTAAAATAATTTCAAAAAATTAATTACATTTAGCAAGTGCCTTGAAGTATGGATCTTTGACAAACATTCCAAGCATGCAAATCTATAATGTTCTGTCTTTGGATCCCACTGTAGAACTTCCTCACACCTTTGAATTGCAGCAAATGCCTTGAAGACATGAAAACGATTCATGTTTGGGTAGATTATAAGGATCACCCACTCTACTTCCAAGTCCCAAAAGGCTTGACATTCTCGAAATTTGGCCCTATCAAAACATTTTTTAATCAGTTATGGCTTAAAGTTGAAATCTTTTCCTAATCACCTATCCTTTGCCCTCCAAAGATTCAACATTCTTTCACAAAGGGTCCAACTTTTGCAAAAGCTTGCTAATAGTGGGCCCATTGGCATATAGGTGAATGTTAAAATCATTTTCTTCATTTGCAAACACAATGGGCACATCTCCGAGCATGTTGCACAATCTTTTTTGAATTTCTTATTTGAAGTAGGTCCATATAACACCCACCATTTTCAACCTTCATATGAATCTTTGTCGATTGGCACCATGATGATGCACCCCCAAGCTCCTTAATGGACTCAAATGTGAGTCCAAATTGAAAATAATGGAAAAGCAAAGAGTCGAGGCAAGCTCTTTGGCTCGCAACACTTGGAGGGGTAGAGGGGCGTGTTGGAGCTCCGGGATGGGACTAGGAAGAATGACAAGCATCAACTACTCACACGGACGTGCACAAAACCAACACAAGGTGGTTAGTGCATAGTTGGAGCATTTTTGGTGCTAGGACAAGTCACAGGCAAATTCGAATTCACAAGAATTTACCATAATTCGGACTTAGGGGAAGCCACCACCTTCCCCCTTATAGTATACTATGTGCCTCTCCACGAGGCCCACATCCAAATGGCTTTTTGTCCCGGTATTCTCAAGTGGGAGTCTCGAAATTGCCAAAGTTGGGACTCCCGCGACTTTGGGCCCCCATAACTTTGTGTGCAAACCTTCGATTGAGATGAAGTCTAAAGCAAAGTTGTAGCTCTCGTCAAGAGTTTTTCAACGGTATATTGCACACCACCTGCACACAAGAAAATCAGGGTGATTCTTGACTTTTAATGGTCAAAAGTCAAACTACCAATTTGACTCCTGACCTTTCTTTTGGCCATAACTTGTGTTTCAGATTTCCAAATGGGTGATGCAAGCCCATTTTAGACATCTACGTTTCAATAGCTTTTCAATGGTATGAAGAACTCTTCGAGCCATTGGGTTTTGACCCTTGCAATCACTCTTTGAACATTTGGGAATCTATTGAGATTCCAACTCCCAACATGGGAGTTCACTTGGGAGTGTGAGGGTTCTTTCCCTCACATTCTTTTGCACTCCCAGGGCCATGAGAATGCGACTCCCGGGTTTAGTCTTGGCCCACACCTTTGGAAGCCCCTTTGCCTTGGTTGCGAGCCCAAGGTTAGGGTTACGACAATAAGGTGAGGATTCGCATGTGATGTTTATGCTATTTTGTGCAAAAATGCCACCTTTGTGTTGTGACCAATTTAAATTTTTTTGTATACATTCTAAAGTTTCATCCAAGAAAGCGGTGGTGCGAATCTTGTGAATTCCATAGAACCAACCAACATTAACAATCTCCATGGACAATGCACTATGATCCATATTCCCATTTTCGAAAATTATTGACTCTTCCTATAGTGCTCCAAATAATTGTTGTAACATGAATTCCTACAAATTAATTGGTATGTGGTTTTCATCCCACTACATCACAAACTTACCTGACAACGGAATGACAATAGTTTTGGCACAAATTTTGTACATTCATATTAATTTGCTAATTCTATTGGTTTTGGAATGTGATGTTAACATGTAAATATCAACAATGACACTAATCACACATCTTTTTTGTGCTCAATAATGTCATGTTAAATTGGCATGAAATCCATGGGCGGCATATTTTATGCCAATGTTGTGTTACAACAATGGACAATGTTATTCCCACAACATTAGCATCCAATAAACATTCAAGGATTTAGTGTAACATTCACACCAAAAGAATGCCCCACATTGCATCGGTGTTATTTTGCCATGTATTTACTTAAAAAAAATTTGACACAAAATTAATGTAAATCTTGTTTTTAATGTATGAGCATATGATTTAATGTTAATATTGTTCCATTAATATTTATGTTTAATGGCAAATGAATAATTGAAGTTTAAACTATATCGACTTATATTCAACTCAATACAATTTTGCAACCCTTTGCCATGTTTCATAACTATTAAATACATACAACTTGGTTTAAGTGTTTAATTATCTAATTGAATTATTTTGAATCATTTAGTAAATGCATGATTTCACTTTAGATTATTACTCCTTTTTAGAATAGCCAAGACTTGAACATTGATGTACAATTGCAAATTCATACTTTGACTCATGATAGTGAGATAATTATGATAAATTGACATTGTTAATTTTGATAGCAAAGAACAAATTTGGATAGAGCTATCTTGTTAGGTTGACTTGTGAGAACATGATATAAATTTCTAAGAAAATATATATATATATATACATGGGTGCATCCATAGCATCCGTTGAGGTCATTGAAAAGTTCATGTCCATGAGATTTTGGCACTTGAAAACAACACGACTTTTGATAGTAACCATTTGTCCATTGTGGACAACCAAACCAAAAATGACATGGCAACCATGAGTGGTCATAGTTCATCATGGAGAACATGGAGAGCATTGCAATTAACCCAAACATTCCACATGAATGGCAAGAAATGCAATGTACTTTATACTAGTTTCAATAGTGGCAACTCCAAACCACAATTGCGTTCCTATCCATATTACAATAAGATGTTAAAGTTATTACGATAAATATCATTTACATTTTTCTAGAAATTTGAAAGTCATCACAAAATTCATATGTTAACTTACTCAAATATAGCTATAGTGAAATACTTCCATGTTTTTTGACAAAAAATTGGATCAAGATTGTTTTATTTTTACTTCATCCTATGAACTTAATTCCACAAAATGGAGACATCTTAGTACTTGGTGTGTTAGACAATAGTGGTTATGGCACTAACTTTCTCCAAAACACAATATTAAGCACACCACTAATAGGTATTGCAAAATCCAGCTTTAATCCATTAATAACATAAGTCCATGTTTATATCAGGAGGACACACATAAACATTGATGGGAGAATTGTCAAATCTATCTAGCTCAAGTTTGAACAACAATATATATTTAGATTAATCATCACCTTGAAACACTCCTTCATGATATGGGCTACAATTGAAGTTCAAGCTTTCCACTCATGCATAAGCCATCTTCCAATTGAAAACGTTAATGGGTGAAAGCATGGTAAAGTATACAAAAAAAGTAATGTAAACAACAAGATACGTGGGTCTTTGAATAAAATGACTAACAAGTAGATGAAATGTTTTTGCAAATATTTGGGTTTTTTTCAGGCACTTCAATATTGATGTGGTGAACATTTATACATATATATATGGTTAATGGAGTTTGTTTTCATAATTAAAATCATCCCTAACCCTCTAAAAAGTAATGGTATTGTTGGGGATACTTTTGGGGTATTTTTTCAAGTCCAAATGATATGACACAAATTGTTTTGAGAAGTTAGAGAGAGGCTAGAGATTCCCATGGGAAAAAAAAATCATTTATTTTGAAATGGTAAAGGAAGGAGTTTAAAAAATTGTTGTATTCTTATTTTTAAGTAGAAAACAAGGTAGCAAGTATGTATAAAATATCTTCCTTGCACCTTAATACTTGAAACATGAATTAAATCAAAGGTTTGGAAAGGAACGTGGTTGAATTTACCTCCATTTGGTGATGCTGAGGTTGACCATTAACCAACAACATTGTTTTATGTTTTACACGAGCAAATGCTTGTTGTTGACTAGTTAATTGTTCTTCCAACCTCTCACAATGAACATGTTCTTATTATTGGGCAGCCAATGCATTGGAAAATTCCCTTTGGTGCTTTTACACAAGCTCCATTAAATCTTTTTGATGTTTCAAAATTTTTTAATGATCAAGTCTTGGTTGTTGATTTCATCCATTTGAAAAAAGTGTCAAACCTAACTAATGTGGACTTGCTAAAGTGGTAAAATGTGATTGATGTTTTCAAGCATCTTGTAAAGGCTAATGGTACTTGATGAACGCATATTGTGATTTTGGATCATGCATTAGAACCAACTTCTAAGTATAAAACATCATGATATTGTAGTATCATATATCATTTCCATGTTCACATTACAACTATAAGCATGCCACCACCTTCATGTAGTGATGGTGAGACCTTGTAGAGTATCCAACTTTGTAGTGTAGATTTTAGTTTAACCTTGATACATTCAATTTCAAGCTATGTCCAAGGAAAAAAATATTTGCATACATATGTTTGTGAATTTCTTTCCATTTATGGCCTAATAGATTTTGTTGATAATGCCAGGTCTAGTTGTGATGAACCTACAAGGCTATAGTTCAAGCTTTTTTTAGCAAGCTCCTTTAAAAGACAAAGGTAAAATTTTCCCTTGTTCTTGAAGTGCACGTGGGATCTCATCATGATTTGTACTTAATGATATGTTGTTTTGGTGATAAGCATCCCCATGTTATGATCCTAGCATTTGAATTTGTTATTGTGATTACATTCATTGCCTTTATTGTTCATGGTGATGAAGGTGACAATCTAACAATTTTGTGAATAAATCCCACAAGTATATGACTATAATCATTGCGGTGCAACCTTCATATTTCTAATGGGGACATTTCCTTCATAACTACCAGTCAAGTTGCATGCCATTTCTTTTTTTCCCATGGCTTTATTGTGGACATATATTTGCAAAAAATCTCAAAGAGTTGGAGGCTTGCAAATATTTGTGTAATGTGGTCTTCTATTATTGTGGCAAGCGAGAGTTGCAAGAAAAGGTTGGAACCACATTGCAATTTGATGCTTTTGAATTATTCTTTATGCATTTCCAAGAATGTTGAGTGCATAATGGGCTCCTTCCTCCCAATTTGTTTTGGGTCATTCGGTCACACAAAATGGTAGATGAAACTAGCACAATGATGGGGTAGATGTGCATTTTGAGCTTGATGAGAAATAAAAATACAATGGCAATCAACTAAGTAGGGGCCCATGTCACCAAGCTTAATGCAAAGGGCTTAAATCTTGATGGATTGTTTAGTTATCGAATGCAATCTTGTATGGTAGTTAGCCTAGTTTTCTTCATTGTAGCCTAACATTGATCTAGGTATCTTGTTGTTAGATTGTAAGCTTTGTCATGTTTAAAATTTCCATATAATATTTGCATGCAAGTACTAGTATAAAACCTCCTAATACAATCCAATAGAAGAAGAATTGTTTCTTAATCATGTATTAGATGTATTAACATCCATAATCTGAATTTTTTATTGTAGTTGATAAAAAAGGTCTTGCATGTCCTTGTAGTCAAATTTACCATATGTAAGTGCATGTTGTTTTTTGGAGTCTTTTTTTATTAAAACTACCTTATCTTTGTAAATCCAAACAATCTCATTTGGGTCTATATGCGTTTTTGTTGGATGGAACCTGATTGTTGGCTAAACATGTATTTACAAAAGTTCGCAATAAATCTTGTATGTTCTTTTTTTTTCCAAGTCCTTAAATAAAATAATCCCAATGTGCTATTTTTTTTGAAAAGAAAATGTACAAAACGTTGGTTAAGAAATTAACAAACTAATAGAAATTAAGGTTCACACGGGTCTCTTCCCCCAAGTTCTCTAAAAGTCTCATCAACTAGGAAAAAAAAGCCCTAATTGAGGTTATTTGTCAAAGTTATTTGTGTTGATAATTTTTTAATATGAAATGTAGGGGAAAAGTGTTGTTTGTAATGACATCAATAATGGAACATACATTAAAGTAATGTTGAATACAATGATATTTATCTTGTGATGCTTAATGAACTAGTTGCAATGGATGGCTTTTCTTTACATGTTTATTTCCCATTACTAGGTTTTTAGGTTTACCTATTCAATTAACAACACCTTGGTATCCACATGACAAATTATGTAAATGAAAGGTCTTCAATGCAAAGTGCATTATTTGTAAGCTTGATTATTCTTTGATAAGAATAAAAGGTATCAACATTGAAATACATTGGTTGGAAAGAAATTTGCAAAGTTTTTACGGAAGGGTCCAACCACACTATTAGGAGCCACACGTGCCCCCTTAGACCATTGCTTCTTTTGAAAAATAGTATTTAAAAAAAATGCATCTTTAGAATTTTTTTTCTTCTTAATACTATTATGTTAAGGCGTATATTTAAAATATTAAAAAATATGTCATAATTTATTTTTTTCAAATTGTGCTTTTAGTGTCAAAACTGCTTTTAAATTACTTATAGGTAATTCTTAGGTAGTGGTTACGACTGCTAATGGTACATGTTAGTATGACTGCAACTAGAAGGAAGATGCAACTTATTTTCCATTTGAGGTGGATGGAGGTTGTGGTGAGCTCTTTTCATCTATCAAGAAGAGGCATGTCTATCAATCCCATGCTTCAAATTTTTTGCTAGGGATATAAATTGATTGCTTCCCCTTGAACCAATGTGGTCTTTGTTTAGAAACAATTATCAAAAGGTTAAATTTGTAGTTTTCATCTTGTGGCTTGAAGGTGATTGTCAAGTAGTGGTAGCTTATGATACTAAGAAAGTGCAAGTCTATATGGGTGTGGGTACACACAAAGGAGCGAATGGGATTACTTTACAAAAGGACTATGGGTATTTTTTAGTCCTTTTCATTTTTTCATATGAATTTTTTGTTAAATGAAATCTTTTGCAACTTGTTATTAAAAATACATATAGTTGCCCCAATAGATCACATGTTTTGTAATAATCATTGTTGAATAAATATGAATTTTTCAAAATGTGTAGATATTGCTAGATTTGGTGTTTCATCTTGAAAATTTATCACAATTTTGAATCATACCAAAATATGCTAATTACTTTAGGTTTTTGTTTCTTGTATCATAAAGTACAACTTTGTTTTATATGTCATGCAAATTACACCCCATTTACATGTCGTAAATGATTCTTAAGATTCTTGAAATTTTAAAATTTTAAATTTCTTTTTAATTGTGAGTGTTTTTTGAATGTGGGTAGTAGGTTACCATCATCTAATTTTTTTTACCATCAAAATTATGTTATTTTAATATTCTTTTACCTAATCCTTTGTAAAATTAACCATAATTCGATGCAACACATGTTCAAGTTCAAATATCCTTTATTAAAACCAAAACCCAATATTTAATTTAATAAATTTTTAGTATGAATTCCTCAATGTTCATATTAGTTATTTAACACAACTTGGAAATATTAACATAAATTTAAAATGTCAAGAAAAAAAAAATGTAAAAAAGTTCACAATTTTCACCACTATCTGACATGGTTTTTGACTTTTAGATGCATATTCACACCCATATGTAGAAAGAAATTCTTTGACTAGTTAAGGTGTTTATGAGAGCAAAAGTGGGCAACAAACCCAACATTCAAGTTATGGCTTGAAAAACAAACATGGAATTTCAAATGTAACAAACTCAATTTTGCAAGTTATTATAGATCAATAAGAGCCATGGTACCTTGCAATCTCTTATTAGAATTATTTATCTTTTAGTTCCATGACCAGAGATTATTTTAAGGTCTCACTGATCAATTTTATTTCAGTTCAATGGTTGTTAGTAATTAATTTTAGTACCATTTAAAGCTTAGACATAATCCCCTTCACCCTAACTTTGCATATATATGTAAGTTTTGGTGACAATTGTTTATAGGTCTTTTTTGGATGAAAACCATGTTTACTTGACAACTATAGACTCTACAATCCAAGTAGCAAAGAGTCCAATACAAAAAGATGCTCTTAATTGGGTAGGAGTATTGTACAAGGTTGGATTTCCAATTTGTAAACTACATGGTGCTAATTTCTACCCAAGGGAGATTGAACAAAGAGGTTAACTCTCTTATTTTGTTGAACCTATGAAATTTGATGTTTCCTTTCTTTTTGGTTGGATAAAAATATTATACATAGAGATGATAGTAATATGTAACAACAACAATCTCCATTATTTCTTTCACTAAGGTTCATAAGAATTGAAATTCTTGTTTGTGTTCATACATAATGTGATATATTGTTGTGTAGCACACCTAGGTGCACACCTTCACCATGTAATCTTTCAATCTCAATTATGTAAGAAAGTTATGAGCAAATTCAACTATATGATTTGCAACATTTAATCTCATGAAATTGGAAGATAAAACTTTCAATTAGGACCTAACTATTATGTTTAAAAATGTTGTGGGGCTACAAGGGCAAACAATCTTTAAAAGAAGAAACCAAGTCACAATAGTAGTTAAATCTTGTAGCTTGGAGTGCCATTGTCATAGTTAAACAAGTTGCAAAATGGCTACATGTTAAGGATTGAAAGTCATCCACATGGCAATTTATCAAATCTATAAACTTGGTCATAAAGTGTGATCATCAAATTTGTAGGTGCTTTAACATCATCTCTTTTATATGTTTTTACCCTAAGGAGACTTTGAATTATGCTTCTAATGATGTGGGTGACCTATGAGCTTTGATGTTTCCTTTCTTGGTCTTGATTGGCTAATCTTGTTTTGAAAATTACAAGAATATATTTAAGGTTTCACCTTGTTGACTTCTGATTTAGTGTCTAATATACTGAAGATGGCATTTTACAATTGCAACCTTTATGGAGCCATTAATTTCAAGATTCAATCCAACTTGAAAAACCACTAGAAGGGGTGTGTCTTGCAAAACAACTAATGAAAGAAAAACACAACAATCAACATTAGAAGACATGTTGAAGATGTTCATAAGGATGGTGAGCATGTTCATGTATTTGAGGATGCCCCAAATTCTCCCACATTTTTGGAACATGTTATTGGTAGCAACCTTTTTCCACATCTTAATGAGGAAAAACCTTATGATTCCACATTTGCTATTTTACATCGGATTAGATCACATGTAGGAATGGAATGGGACTATTTGAGCGTGTTATCACCAATTTATTATGGAAAGTGCTATTCCACAAGTCATTTCACTTGAATTAATCGAAAATAAGGTCAATAGCAAATTGTGAGACTTATGATGTTGACATGTACCATAGACAAGATGGTTGGTTAGAATATGTGGTACAACCAAGAGTAGAAGATCCATTTCCACACACTGTTTATTACAAGGATCTTGTAGTGGTTGTTTCTACAACTTTTTATAGCCCTATAAATAATGATGGCTTTGATTTTGGTCCAAAACCAATATACAACCAACAACCACCAACATTTTCAACCCTAGACATCGACAGATGGTGGTGATCAAGCACGATTACATTAATTGTCTTGGAGGTGTCATCACCCCTTAATCTTTTATAACAATGTGACCTCTCTATCAAACAATGGGAAGGTGACTAGCTATCCTTTTGTGTTGTCATTGGGAAACATAGCTTGTGAGCTGCGATCTTAAAAAGAGGGCCACATGTTGTTAGTTGTATTGCATGTGATTTCGACATCAAATATTCCTTCCCATCAATAGAGATCACACATTTTTCATGAGTGTTTGAGGAAAATATTAAAACCATTGAAACGGTTAAGTTTCAAGTTAGTTAGATTTGATGTGAGCTATTAATTTGTTTGTGTTCATATTCTATCAAAATGAGATGTGACTAATTGAAATCTTGGGTGTGGGTGTGCAGAGGTAGCACAATGATTGATCCTTTTGGAAACGAACAATTTGTGTTTCCATTATTGTTTGCATAAATGTATGCGATCACCTAGAGGGTTGTAAGGTACATACATTTTCTACCTCAATGTAAATTAAATAATCAAGTTGATATTATTTTGGGCTCCAAATCTTTTTCAACAACACTATTTAAATCTCCCAAGCTTGTTGCCAAATGCCATTTTTCTATACAAACATCTCTTTAGATCTAAAAGCAATAGTATTCTAGAGCTCTTAATTTGTTACACAAAGAATCAACAATCTCAAGTTAGATTACATGATTTTTGTTGATGGAATTTCTAGCTAGTCTGCTTGTTGCTACACCCAAACTATAACAAGCTTTAAGAGCATTGGATAACTTCTTTTATAATATAGTTGATAAATAATATACATATATAATAGAATAGAATTTCAATTTGATTTTTTTTGTTGGGTGTTTTTTTTATAAAAAAAATTCAATTGAACAAAGTCTTGGATCTCGGGGAGGTTTTAGGTTTTGGTTAAATTGGATTGTTGATTTTTCTTCTTTGGTGTTGTAAACAATGTTTAATTGTAGCTCCCACTTGTTCACAAGGAATCAATTGAAGATTCAATTCGTTTTAATCATAGTACTACAATAGGTATTGTTGTAAGTACAAAACTAGCCTCATGTTTGTTGATTTGAAAATGGTAATTGTTGTCAAAATTGCATTTTGGGACAATAACACAACTTAAGTTTCCTAGACATTGCTTGTGTTAACTTGCTTCATTTGGTGGCCATATAGATAATAAGGACCTATGATACAAATTTATGCCAATGGCCTTGTAGTTTGTGCCTTTGTGACAAAGAAAATCTTAATGATACTATGTAGCCACTCATCTATTGTTCCGAAACACAAATGAAAAACATTGTTCAAAACAATGATTGAAGCAAACTCATTGATTCAAGCTATTGAGATTTCGAAACAACATTCTTTACATCTAGTTGAGGTGTGTGAAAATCTCTCTATATTTGTGTCTTTTTGTTGCACATAATAAAAAACAAACAATGAGCTGCAAAAAGATTGCCATTCATGAGCTTCATGACTTATGCATATCCATAGCTCTCCTTGTGCAAAGACTATTCACATAACTTGGAAGAAGACTAACATGACTAAAAGAGAAATTGTATTTGCAGTGTGTGTTATGGGGTTTCAATGGAGGTGAGAGTGATCTACGATGCCTATATGAGTACATCCATGTAGATACACTGCACCAATCAGACTTGGGGGTGTTTAAGACTATAGGGGATGTGCTTTGCAAAGATGACAATACTCACAACTGGATTTTACAAGAAATGGATCATCACCTCTTGTACATTAGAAGGACCTCTTGTCACCCATCATTTCAAATACCTGGCATGGAAAGAGGTGGTAGGTTTCCTTGTTTGATACAAAATAGGATAAAATAGAGTGCTGTTTAGAAAAGCTTGGATGAGCATGTGGGAACTTGGGGAACACACTAGGTGCATTCTTCACCCACCAAATACCCCTGGTCACCCAAGTGCAGTATCCTTATAACCCAAATCCAAAGAACAATGGTGCAGAAATGAAGCCCTCGAAGAGAACCTGGTAGAAACTGCTGGACCAACGACAACATAGTACACAACAACTGTTAAGCACCTAATATAATTAGTGTCTAAGCCACCAACATAATCTCAATATCATCATAAAACCTTGGAATGGCTCCTCATCCCATGTTTGAAGTGGCTTAAAAAGATTTCCTTGAACAAGATGGGATTTATGGCATCTGATTTATTCTCAATTCTTTCAAGACTTGAGTTAGTATGAATGGAGTGCATAACAATAATATATAAAAAAAAGATTCAAGAAAATAGTTTGGCAATTGTCAAACGTGATTGTTGTGCAAAAGACCACTCAACTTTGAATATGACAATTCTCACCACAAAAGGAAAAAAAATACTTTCAATTTTTATGTGAATTCCTTAATACTGGAAATGGAATTCTTTCGAAAAGCCATCAATGATGGTACAAGTTCATGAATCTTGTTGATTTGGTGATGAAAAGAACTAAACGGAATTTATTTGAGAAATTTGTCAAATATCTCTTTCAAAGACTTTAAAAACAAAGTTACAAATTCTACTAAGTCTACTTAAAAAGTGAAACACACTGTAATTCTTTAATTGTCAACAGTGGAAAATTTGGATGTGGACAATGCAAATCTAAATATTTTCCTTTTTTATGGGGTTGCATGGGATTTTCAGAGTGCTACTAGATGGTTTGCTGACCAATCATTCCCCTGTAGATTTGGCCTTTCATCTGTGTACTCTTGTGGGGAGTTGGGTTCAGTAGTTCAAGTCTCAAGAAGTGCAACCTCCCTGCAAGTTTGTAGTAGGTAGGTAACTCTGAAATCTCATTTAGGAGGTGATCCAAGACTTCTAGCACTAGGATTAGCCTAGCATCCCATTGAAGTTGCTACTCATTGTCAAAGTTCCTCACATTCACATTCTGGAAATTTTAAGGTTCAATCTTACTTGAAGAATCACATTTTGCCTTGAATTTTCTTTTGTGAGTACCTAAATTGGTATTGTGAATGTTTTGAGTCCTCTTTTGGCCAGTGAAACGTTGGATCCACTTGTGGAGAACAAGTGCCTGGTGCCACATAAGCTCAATATGAATTTGCTATCTCATCATCCCTTGCTTGATTATGGTGGAAATTTTAACTATGACTTCTCAGCTTGTAAGCTTTGAATCAGATGACTGGTTTTGTAATCCAATTTGTGGATGTGTGGATCAGGGCAGATTTCTAACAACAGTTTTGAGTACACATAAAATGGGTATAAAAAGGGTTTACACTCTTGAGGATTGATCTTAAGGGTTAATATAGTTAAGGTGTTCCCATAAAGAGTGGAGATGATTCTTACAACCCCCTTTTAATCACTCCATGATACACCCTTATGAAGTTCAAGGCTTTCCATTTTATGCTGCCATTATTTTCATCATCCAATCACTGAGAGAACAGTTCAATGTGCTTTAGTGTTGCGTTCTCATGAATGCTCCATGTGAGGATGCAACATCAGAGTAGTGAGATAACAGTTGAATGTGCTTTAGTGTTGTGTTCACACGAACCTTACATGTGAGGATGTAACATCGAAGCAATAAGATAGCAGTTCAAAGCACTTCAGTGTTGTTGTATTCTCATGAATGTTCTGTGCTGCTTGTCACTACTTGGGACTACTCTTTTGACCTCCTTGCCTGTGGGCAAATATTAGCTGATTTCATTGAATGGTGTTACAATTAGCACATGAATTTACAATAAAATTCAAAATTGAAGGAATGTATGTGCTCTAGTATATCATGTTCTGTGATGTCAGTGTGTAGTTGAATGGTGGCCATGGGATGAAATAGCACTCAGATTGCCTCAATTTTCTAGCCTCAATTCTAAACATGTAAAAAATTTGCTAAAATTTCTGAGGCATGAGATCTTTATAAACCTATCAGGGGTTCAAAAGCAAGAATTGGGGAAATCAGCTATTTACTTATCCAATGGTGCCTTTTTACTAGCTTATGCATGAACTCATCTTCATCCATACCTTTTGGCAATCTGAAAACCCAGATGAAATATATGTAACCATGCAGCATTTCAATCACTCATTGACAGGCTCTCATAAAACATTTTAGCCTTTTAGCATTGGGAAAAAATTCCTAAGCTAGGGATGAAGTACTGTTGACTAAGAAATGGTTTCTCCACTGCTTGCTTTGGGATTAGTGTAAACTAGAAAACAGACCAGTACGAGGATGAAATATGGAAAGAAGAACTGCACATCCACACATCAGACAAAGTTTCATTATAGTGAAAAGGCACCTACTGTTGTAAGGGATGTAAAGAGGTTGTTGCTGATGCTGAGGCACCCTGCTGATGCACCAAATGTTTCCAATTGGTCACAACTAGTGACTAGTATTTCACAATTTGTGATCAACATGGAACAAACATATAGCATCTCTTTGTAGATCAAAGTGGATGTCAGTCAACCAGGAAAATTAACACACATGATTGGACTTGTAACCATCTAGTTCCACTGAAATAAAGGCAGATTTTACTGGTATGGTGGCAAACTATACATAACATAACAAGAAGCAGACTTGGAGTTGTCACAGCTTTTAACACCTCAAGAATCCTAGATGCATCACTGCATAGGTGCACCCTGAATTTGTCATCAAGAGGTCAGGAAAGTAAAGAGTCATAATGTAGAAAATTCCAAAATAATTTGGGTTTCAATTATATTATGCACAAAATACCTTGTGTTAGTCCTTGAGGAAGGGATTCCTGTGAATAGCAGCATTGTGCAAGGCAAGCTGTCATGCAGGGTGGACTCTTGTGGAAAGCTAACTGTTACGCAGGGTTGACATTCTTTGCTCCAAATCATCCACTCCCGAGCTGTTCCCAAAACCCAACATTAACAAGACACTCTCATCAGAATTTGAATAAAGTTCTAGTCACAGTGTCACACGCTCGATGCCAAATGCAGAAAGGAAACCAAAGTTAGATTCACATCTCTTGGTGGTCACTACAGATTTTGGCAGTTCTCATTTGAGGTTTATCATCTGTTTTGAGGCAAAAATTTATGTTGGGATTAATGGTTTTTGGCATCAAGAGAGGATGGATAAAATCATAGGTCTTCCCTGCAATGTTTCAATGAGCATCTCAAACACAAGAAAATATTTTGTGTTGATCTCCAATAGGACAAAGAACCAAAAAGGAGTCTGCTAGGATCTTGCATTTGAAAAAAAGAAGTGTCAGTGAGCTACTCTACTCAACAAGCAACTCAAATGATCCACATAAAAATATCTTCCATCAAAACATGTCTTGCATACAATCTGGAGCTCATCTTGAAGCAAATATCTCAAAAGAGGAAATAGAAATTTACCTTCCAGCATCTTCAGCCCTGGTCTTCCTACCAATCTTGCCCTTGGGGGCAGAAGACATCTGCAGAATGACTCAAACCACAACACACATTCAGTCTTCTCATTTCAGAAGTTCAGAGTCTGGCTCGATTCAAGATTTGTCTTAACTGAGCTGATCATAGTTGATCTTCAATATACCTGGACCCTTCTTGCTCACAGCTGAGAATAGATAAGTTGAAAAACTGAAGGTTTGAGCACTGTTTTCTGAAACATTAAGCTACTTGTCGAACCCTGAAAGGCAAGAAAGTCTTACTTGAGCTGCAACATCAATTCCGATTTCATCAAGAACCTGCATTGACACCCATAATATCATGAGAAACCAGCTAAGATTGGATTTGCATTTGGGTAGCATATGACCTACAACAGGCAATTTACACATCTCTTAAACAGTTGTGTTAAACATTACAATCACTTGAGCTACCTGATTGGTGAGGTCATCTGTTTCATCCTCCAACTCGTCATCATCCAAAGCACCATCAATAGAATCCGAAATCATCTCTGTCTGCCAGTATCAAGGACTCTGAAAAGAATCAAAACAAAGATAGGAACCTCCAGCAGATGATGCTGCAAAAGATTCCATTGCATGGACATTACATCTGGAGCTGGATCAAGAAACCAGTTTGTATACTAACCGTCATATCCATCTGTGCTGAATGTTTTTGAAAATCTTGCATCACTTTGATTTGTTTTGCAGGATCCATTTGCTGCTCCACATCATTGGTACCACAGAGTTTCCCAACCACAGTGAAATAATCATTGAACAAGAAAACAAAAGAAGATGTACTCCTAACCCTATAGAGCAGCAAAACACAGAGTGAACACGATGCCCTCCCCATCTCTTGACAGCCTTCATGTACAAGGTGAAGTACAGGCATAATTCCTGAGGCAATAGCAAGTAGCATGAGTTCAAATCCAAAAATAGTCTTACCTGGTTAACAGCGGTCATCACCTTTGTTGCTCCTTTCATGGCACCTGCCACAGTTGTTGTTGCATGCATAGCCTGTTTCTTCAACCCAGTATTAGACGATGGAGAAACTTGCTCCCCCTTTCTAGCTGGACCAAGATTGAGCAATCACAACTGCAATCATTGCAATATCCCAGGTTTTCTATGTTCTTGCTTTCCTGCCCTTACCTTTGTATGAGTAGCCACGCCACGCAGCTGTGCCCGGCTACCTTGTAGTTTGGTAATCTGCTGGCGTAATCGAATCAACTGTACAGCCAGTATTTTTGTTGCTGCCTGCACCCCATCAGCTTATGTCCTTACCGACACTGAAAAAACTGGAATACAGAAGGTATACATACAACTAGGATTCCTGTTGTGAATCTCTTTGGCAGAGGCTAAACAATGAATCAGTTGTGAACAAGGAGTTTGGGATCAGAGAGGGTACATGTTAAAGCAGCAGAAGAGCATACCTCATTCCCAGTTTTTGCTGTCTTCTTTATCTCTGCAACGAGTTTCTTCTCCTGTAATCATGATGGACAAGGCAAGAATCAGTTGAAAATGAATTATAAAGCTAGTAATCTCTGTGTTTACTTTGAAAACAATTTTTGCAGATCCCTTTCTGGTCGCAAAAGACACATTTGTAGTCCATCATTTTGCAGTATTTCCTTCTTTATTGTCTATGTTTTGAAGAGGGTTTCAATTGTCCGTACCTCTAATTGCAATGATCCAACCTCTCGTTCGATTCCTGTCAGAGAAACAAACCATCGACCAGCAATCTCAGTAGTGGCACTCCAGCAGAGTTTTGCATTGCACATAGAATAAAAAAAACAAGCCTTCTTCAAGAATTCACCTCTTGTAGCAACAGACATCTCCCGCTTGCTTGCCCGCAGTGCCTCTGTTCACATGAACAACATATTCTCATCAACAACAGCACAACCTAAGAAGAAGAAGAAGACCTAATCATTGATCGCCTGTCTTTCATGTACCTATTTGGAAGCCAACCTTCGTAGTTCTCTGCAGATTCTTTACCACATACCTTTGGGATCCGGTTTCTTCCTGAACACGTCCATCTTCAGAGAGCCTTCACAACCGCAAACAGCAGGTACGAACAAAAGAAACTCGATGTTTGTAACAAGGATGATCTCAAGTCTCTGAAGTATAGGTAAGCCAAAAGAAAAACACATACACACAAAGACTTAGTCGTTGTCGTCAAATTTCTTCGTCTTCCTTCGTCCTTCCGTTTCCGATCCCGAGAAATGCAACGAGTGACACACTAAAGCGAAGATATTGATTGATCTATCGACGGCAAAGTTCACCAATTCATGTTTCAAACTGTCAACGACATGCGTGTTTACATAAATCGCAACAGATCAATTCCAAACCATTGCAATTTTAGGTAGGGAAAGTCTTATCCGGATGTAATTACTAACTACTAACTAGAGATTCTCGCGGATAAGCAATGTCACAAGCAATGTCTGCATGATTGCAGCAAGGGTTTCTCTTCTGGAGTCAGTCGTGTCTCTGGGGGAGCAGAGAGGGAGGGCAGATAGACGACTTCCGATTGCACTTACCACTAATCAAAACGTATTAGCTTCCAGGGTTAACACTAATTTATCAATCACTTCGAAAGATTTTCCATGTGTTTTCCAACATGAATGGATGTATAAGAAATGTCCATTTTCAAGTATTTTCCTCGCCTTTACTTACTCAGTGATGTGATGTTGCACTGGAAATTGGAAGTGCTTTCCAAATTCCAACTTAAAAATCTCTTGGAGTGGATGTTTATGTGAAGTCTATTTTCAAGTCACTTGCTTGCCTCACTTAGTTAGCGATGTGATGTTGCATCGGAAATTGAAAGTTCATTCCAAACTCCAACTTTGATGGAATGCTTGCATGCACCAGTTAGTGGACGCAAAATCTTCATTTTGAAAGATGTGCCTCACTAGTCAAAAGTGAAAGTCTTCCATCGGTTGTATTTTTGAATGATACAAATTGGTAGTCAAAACAAAGCCTTCATTTTGAAAGGTGCTGGGCTCCACTAGTCCAAAGTGAAAGTTGTTGCATGAGTTGTGTTTTTGAATGATGAAAGCTGTGTGCCAATAGAGTCTTCTCTATTTTGGAGAAGCAAAAGCTGCAAGCATCTGTGAAGGTTCCATCACTCTGGAGGGGTAATGAAGTGTCTTCCAATGAACATCACAGCGATTCCCATTTTGAAGAGGTCATTTTGAAGAAATGAGAAGAAATCAAGTGTTGTGAAATTAAGTCTTGTTGCAAACCTTTCTTAGTTCTCAATCAGGCAGTGTAGAACAACATTGCATTTACAACAATGAACAAACTGAGTTGGCAATCTCTGATTCAAAGCCAGAATAAAAAATATTGTCTGTTTTATTATTCTAGAGCAATTGTGTAAGGTTTCTTGGAAGAAGGACAAGCACTGAATCTTTATCTTCTGTGCTCACAAGAGGGATAAAGTTCCAGCCCAACTTCTTGCAGGCTTTTAAGTAAAAGGGTGAAGAGTCTCTTTGAAAAACATCTTGTGACCTCCAGGGCCTGATCTATGTCTTCAGCATTTCCACCCTACCAAGCAGAATATATCTGAAAATTTCAAAACTGTTTGTGAAATGACTTGCACTTGCACCATATGTGTAGTGTAAAGCCCTGGGAGCAATTCATTTATGCCTGGACCCAAGGGCAAGAGGAAACTGAGCTAAGATCTGTGATAAGGAACATGCCGGAACATGCTGTTGCTTTCCATTGGCAACATGCACAAAGTTTATGAAGACCAACTCGCAATATAAAGCCAAACAATGACAGGGTTCAACAATTTGCCACAACAAACAATTACACAAGAAACATATAAGACAAAACCTAACCCCAGATTGGACAAAGAATTGTTAACATTTGCTGCTTCCTTCATGTGCTCTCCCTCAGCTCCATTTCACTTTGGCTGTGATCAATGCCATACCCTCATTAGGCCAACCCTTGGGATACAAGATAGCAACCTTTGTACAAAGCTTCAACTCCAGCCAGATGGAGAAGCAAGATCCATCAGATCATACAATTATGTCTCCAAGCTAGCAAGATCAACCAGATTAAGATGACCAAAGCACATATATTTGGCTGCCACTTTCCTGTTTGCTGATCCTTGAATCAGCAACTGGATCACATCTATGCTTAAATGTCTAACTGGATACCATCTCTGCATAAATATCTAACTGGATCACAAATTGCACACTATGAACCTCAAGTCAAGTCATGCTTGGGTCGTCTTACTCTAGTCGGTCTTGCAGGCTCGAGAGAATTTCTAAACCCCCTCCATCAACTACAACACAGTCTGAAATGCAATAAAACATCAGATCTACCCACACGAGGAGTCACATGCGCACCTCCAATTCTCTATTGACAATTCAAACCCTGACTTCCTACCTATTCCCCAAATTCTCAGAGGTAAAACTATTTAATGTACACTCATGAAATTTTGCAACATTTGCTGTTTTCACAGTTCTGCTACTTCAATTTTGCAGGAAAAACTTGCGTACAACAGTACACATAATTCTCAGAAATCTCACACATGCGAATATCTGTCTGCAACCCTTCTGCAAAAGCATTCACAACGCACAAAATGCAAACCTACTAAAACAAACACACCACACCACACCGAGAACAATACCATCTATCTTGAGCCTCTCCTACTGTAATTTCCCGATTGCATAACATATACAAACACACGATGTGACCCCTATGTCACTTCCTTGTACACAATCTACCAACAATTTCCAATGCAAATCCTGAAACATACACACATTGTATCCTTAACTGAGCTCTGACTTTTTCAATGATTTCATCCTATCCATGACGCCATTCTCACTTGTTTTTAGTACACAGAGGTGGTACAGACATGTGTCCACAAATAGTTGCGCAGCGAAATTGTAGAAAACTTGCACTCACTGTCTACACGTGTCTAAGCCAGAAAACGAAGACCAATAGAAAGATCTAGAAAATTCTCCCTTGGAGTTCCTTCAATCTTCTTCGTAAGACCACTTCTTCGCCTTGCCATCTTATTTGCACACCCCTTTCACAACCACACAGCCCATATTGGATTCAAGATAGCCATCCTTAATTGTGCAGCAACCTCCCGCGCTTCCCAGATCCTAAAATTGGAGTTTTCGTCTTTAGTCACCCGCATCATACACAACTGCCAAAACGCAAAAGCAAACCCAGAACAACCAACACTCTGGTAACCCTAAACCTGGCGTTATTTTTAAATTTCATTCTGGGGTTGACGATTTATCAGAGATGATTTAGGTAGGATAACTTTAGAATTCCATAAGTACCCATCATTATCTGAATGATTTCAAATTGAAATTTGTTTATCTCACTCTCAAATAAAGAAGCATGGAAGGGTTGTTTTGCAGAGTTTTTAAAAAAAAATGCTTAATATCATAGTCATGAGTAGATTTTCAATATTTTTAACAAAATTTTCTCTCATCTTAAAAATGAAATTTGAATTCCATTCAATTGAATCGTAATTCAATTGTTAAATTGAATTGAAATAAATTCAAAGTATTTGAATTTAATTAAAAAAAATTGAATTCAGTTCAATTAAATCTGAATTAAATTATATCAAAATTTCGCTTAATGTTATTCAAAATTTTCATTTGAATGAAACATTTCTTTTGCAAAATTAATTTTTTTTTCAGCAATTAATCAATTGATTTTCATTGGTAGTGCCTTGCTACGCAAGGCTAAAGTTTTTCTTAACACAAAAGCATACCTGACCAACAAGCATACCCTATAAGTCAGGGCCTATGGATGTGTAGGATGGGATAGGGTTTTCACCTTCTCACTAGGGATTTATATCCGGTACCTTAGTGGTACAAAAATAGGGGCCGTACCCCTGAACCATCACGAATGGGCGAACCCACAATTTTTCACACCCTAGTTGGTTAAAATCAAATCAACACTCTTTCAATGCGACGCCTTT
>Ga0209611_10002838_pt1 | contig 30332 bp, 25 predicted proteins | sample S1TSphgellanicum_3_FD_187693 | JGI IMG/M metagenome (GOLD analysis project Ga0209611, IMG submission 187693) | Host-associated microbial communities from peat moss isolated from Minnesota, USA - S1T2_Fc - Sphagnum magellanicum MG (SPAdes) (version 2) | ecosystem: Host-associated > Plants > Peat...
AATATTTTAGGGTTTTCACCCTTGTTTCCCTTAAAAACTTGAATAACCATGTTGAGTTTTTTTTTTCTAAAAGATAAAAAACACAGTTAACTAATTAGTTCCTTTTGACTAACTATCATTTAGCTTTCAAAATCTCTTTTCACGAATAAAAAAATTCCCAATGGCTTGAATTACATTCGTAATAAAATTCTATTTATCCTCTCAGTATAACTCTCTAAAAAGGACTAAACTTCTTCAACCCTACAATTATCCTATTTAAATGTTTGGATTGAAAGAAAACATTTATAAGATCACAACCATCATTAGTATCAATGATGTTTCCACTCCACATGACATGCAAATTGTTGGTTCCAGCATAATTTAAAGTTACATCCTTCTTATTAAACCTAATGAATAAATGTTATTCTAATGTGATCAACTTTTTGCATTACTTCACAGGTTCAATGTCATGTTGGGGTCCAAATTTTTCCTGTCATCTACGTAATTATGACACTAACACTCTTGGTTCACCTATAATTTCAAGTGCTTCAAAAGGTCTTTCAACAAGTCTTTCAACATGTGAATTTGGCCCAACAACTCCTAATGTTAGTGATGGGGTTTGTTGCCTATTTTTTAGAAACTATGTGCCAAGGAATTTAAAAGCTTCTCCTAACGTTGACATTTGTGTTCTACTTAAAACACTAGCCTTAAAAAAAAAACATGTATTTATTTTCTTTTTTTCAAAAACCTACAACATTTTTTTTCATTAAAAACTAAAGGTTTCAACAAGGTTTAACAAGTATGAACTTATTTATGAACACCTACTATTCTTTGTAGACTTTTTATTTACATTTTTTCAAATGGCTTGACATGTGCCATTTTCTTTCCTTTTTTTGCCTATAACTTTTCTTTTCAAAACTTTTTAGATTCCCACAAATCCAACTTTAGTTCATGCTTAGGATTACATGTAAAATCCAAAAGCAAACTTGAGGTTAAACAAAATGACTCATGTTTATGGTATTCATGATGTTGTTTTATGCATTCAATTATACACCAAACTCAATTTAACTTGCCTTTCATAATTTCCATTACCATAAGTTGAACCTCCTTGACCCATGTTGTCATTTTTGCCCATGATTTGAAGATGAACAAATCACCTTCCATTTCACGTTATAAATAAAATAGATAGTTTGTCCTTTTCTACCAAACTTTTGATAACAAAATTAAATTTCACAACACAATAAACATAGTTTTGGGTCCCAATTAAAAAGATGTAGACCAACAAGCAATATAGGACCAAAATTATGTATGTTTATTTACATAGTTATGAAAATCTATGTTTTTATTTACACAAATATCCTTTCACCTTTTTTTTTTGTGTGTAATTATTATGCTTCACCATTTTCCTATTATGGATTTCACATAATCATAAACTATGCCAAAACCTTTGAAGACTAAAATTTCAATTCCCTTCACAATTATATTTCATAAAATTTTGCACTCATATAATTTGTTCTCCTCAAAGGAAGGTGTTTTTCAAAAGTTACAAACATTCATTTATATACTAACCAAAAGGAAACTAAACAAGAAATTTCCTAAAGTTTACACATCACGTGGCTCCAATGTGATTCAACATGCACATTAATATGGGAAAGATTTTTCACATGAATTATCATTTGTGAATCTATGCACATAAATGTGAAATTTTTTTATCACATGAATTATCATCTATGGGTCAATGCACATTAATGTGAGAATTTTTTTTCATACGAACTATCTATGCATCAATGCACATTAATGTGAAAAGAAAATTTCACATGAATTATCATTTGTGAGTCAATGCACATTAATGTAAAAAAAAACTTTTTACATGAATTATCATCTAAAACCCATGCACATTAATTGAAATTATGACTTATTAGTGATGATTTATTAAACATAATTAAATTATGAAATCCAAGCACCAAGTAAATTACCAAACTTAACCATTAAATAATTACATCAAGTATTAATCTAATTACATCAAGTTACAAATACCTTCACCTTTTTTAATGAGGTTTTTTAATGACCACATTTAACCTAAGGAATGTTAAATTTGGACTTAGAAACCCTAATGTCATCTTGGGATGGGATTATTACCATGGTTTTTTAAAAAAACTAAAACAAATCGGTGTTTTTACCATGGTACCAATGTAGGTGTTGGTTCACCCAAGGCCTTTAAAGAGCTAAAGTTGAGGCCAATTACATCCCGACCTTGCATCAAGATCGTTGAAAAGAGTTAAAGTTAAGGACTAAGGAAAAAACTTTCTTTGGACCTCCACATTGTAATATTGAATATAGTAGGATATTTTTTTGAAGGATTGCAAGCAATGTTTTTTTATGAGTTTTAAATGTAGCTTAAATGATGATCATCCATAGGAAGATATAAGAAAATGACCATCCTCATTAGGAAGATTTAGCCAAATCTGGGTATAATCCAAATATGATGTACAAATATTTAATCAACCTTCTATATTTATGGCCACACATTGAAAAATAAATATATAAACTAGTGCATTTTATTTTATTTTCTCAAATTTGGTGATTGAAATGCTCCAAAATCACTTCATTTTCAATTTTTAAATTTTTTTTATCTCACTTTCTAGTGAAAATTTTAAAATAAAAATATGGCTAATTGCAAGGACTTTGACCAACATTTAGCAACATGATGAACAAGATCTATGATGTTTCATGTGGGACTAGAGATCAAATAGCCCCATCAAATGGTCATAAAAACAATAAGGTCAAGGACTCCATATTTGGGTAGGAATAAAAGGTCTTTTTTACCCATCTAGCAAGATCCAAAACTAGTGAATGGAAAAAAGAATGCCACATTTTGAGATTGAGTATATGAACATTACAACAAGAATTGACCTAGTTCTTGTGCAAAGATGTCAAATTGGTTGTTGAAACTAAGTAAGGTGGATCAAACAAAATGTTTGCCAAGAGATTTTGGAGTTGTCTAAGCACTAGTTGCTCTACAAATCTAAAATTGATGTCAAAAACAACTTGCATAAGGTTTTGGAGTTGTTCAAGTTGAATCAATCAAAAGGTTTGTGTTTTATTGTCATTCAATTGGGTGATGTTGTGAAATGTCCTTACTAGGCAAATGTTTGGAATGAATTGAAAAATACCTTGTTCATTAAACACAAAACTTGTTCTATTATTTTACATACAAACAGTTGAGATTATGGATGTTGAAACATTTGCCATTGATATTACACACCATTGTCCACAAGGTTCAATAGTAGCCAAGGAATGGCAAAAAGATGAAATTGAATTATGAGAACTAAAGCCAAGGCTATAAAACACATGGTTACAAGAAGGCCGCGCTTGAAGATTTTAATGATGTTGTAATGTTTGAGGACCAAAGGTCCATGGTGTTCTTCACCATGCGCACACACTCATTAAGAATTGAAGAAGTTCATCAATATTTGAAGTTTTGAAAAACAAAAAAACTTCAAACCCAACTCCAATAAATCACAATGTTTACTCCAACTTCAATTATAACACTTGGAACTCCTTTGCAACATGTCAACTCACCCACATTTTAATAAATAATAGTTGTAACCCCAAAAAACATATTTTGTTGTAAAATTGTAAACTTCAATTCATGCAAGGTGGTAAAGTAAATAATAAAACTTTATTTCATTAAACTTGGCCATTGTCTTTGTGAACCCATAGATCAATGAATGTCAAGACAAACATTATGAACTAAAGGCAAACTAGATGTTCTAAGGCCAACAATATAGTGTAACTAGATTCTCTACCACTCATCTCAAGGCCAAATTTAGTTTATTTCATCATTTCATCATAAGTCTTAATAAGGAAACATGTTCTTTAATTTTCAAGCATTGGATCATCAATCATAAAACATTGTCAAACCTTGTCCTCCATAAAGGAACATTATTTGACTTTGATTTTGAACATTTGTTTATCTTCATTTATCCTTAAGCCTAATAAAAATGGGATCTCATTTCACCAAACTTGTTTTGAATGAAATTGTGTTTGTCTTATTATTGTTGAAATTAATAATCAAACCTTATATATTTTCATGATACCATGATTGCTTTTAAGATAAATTTTTTTTTGAAATCCATTTTACATTAAAAATTGAAGTGTCCATATAAAATTGTAGTTCTATATTATGAGGAGAAAATGATTTGATATTTTTAAATGGTTTTGTTAAAAGACAATTTAATTCAAAATCCTAAGAAGAAATGAATTTTACACAATGACAGTCTAGATCCAACATGGATAATGTTTGATGGGTAATCTTTTGCTCCCACTTGTTGGAGGTGGGGTTGATGGAAAAGTTGATAGTTTTTCATCTCAAGTTTTGGACAACCATCCAAAACACATCATTAACATCGTCAATTTTTATTTCATGTGGTTGTTTTAAATAGTTCATTTAAAAGGAATTTTGAAGGTTTGCTAACTAATTTAGGCCTCCACTTTGGTTGAAATTGGTTTTTCATTACTCCAACCAATGGGCTTACCATTGAAAAAATCCAAAAAAAATTATTAATCATTCCATTGAGGGGGGTATGGCCTCAATACATGTCCATGATATCTTGCCCCATGGTGCAAATAATTGGGCTTCCAATTGAAACATGATAAACTAACATGAAGTTGGTGGTGGTATCATTTCCTTTTTTTAATTCATGTTATTCATTCTACAAAATTTCAATAAAAAATGCTTCTATTTTATTAGGGGAAAAAAAAATTAGTTTATCAAATAAGTGTAACGTAATGGCAAAGTTTTTATAAGATCACAACCCCCAATTTGGGGATGACTATTGTGTAATTGCCAATTTAGGGCGACAATTTATTTGTAATTGCCCCCCTTCCCCAAATGTTTGATCCATAATATGATTTTAAATTTATTAAAGTGACCTCTTTTATAATTGGGTTAGATATATGAAATAATGTCCAATATGGACTACTAGTGATGAATTAAACCCACAATTGTTTATAAAGTGACCATATAAATTAGCTACTTGTCTTGGCATTTTACACCATGCTAGCTAAATAATACTTTTAGATATTTCAATTTTAAAAAATTGTTAGGCATTAAAACTAAGTTAAACCAATGATAAAGATTTGAGATTTCATGGTTTAGCATGTATCATGATGATTTTGGAACATACCTTCATATGGGTATAACATGTTCTTTTTGTTTTGAATAAAACTTCAACAAAGACTTTAGGTTACCAAGATTTAAAAAACCATAACAATTTTGGAACATACTTTCATGTAAATATATTCAATCACTTTTGTTTAATAAATTCAAGAAAATTTTACTTCCACATTGATACAAAACCACAATGATTTTAGACCCACACCATTACATTAGTGTAGCACATTGGTCCTTTTGCTTTGAAGGAACACTTGTGGAGATTCGACTTTGAGAGGAGACAAAATTTGTCATCTATTTTAGTGTCTATAAAATTTGCATGAAATGTCAATTGCCAACCAAAACCTATTATGACAAAATTATTTATAGAAAGGGAAGGTGTGGCCTTTCTCCCCTTTTTTGTTGTGGCCTTTCATAGATGAAATCCACATTTGCATAATCTCTTAAAATTATCCATGAGAACAAGTGAAAGTTTTACTAAGGAAATGATTTTTTAGGGCATGTGCAAAATGAGTACCATGCATCTAGTGGTGGAATGCATGCAATGCAATGATGGGGTTAGACTATGTGGGGTTGAGCTACTATTATTTTGGAATCCATTTTATTATTATGGTAAGGCTTTGGTCTTGTAGTGTTAAGTGCATGTTTGCACATAGAATTAAACTCAATAAAGAAATCAACTTTACATTCAAGAATGAGATAAAAAAACAAGGTGTTTGACATTGCACTCACTCATAGAACCTTACACAACTTGCTTTAGTGAAACTTGGGTATTAACTTTTACACATATATTTGACCACACAACCCTTATAGAAGGTTTTAAAAACTATAAAACCTAGTAACCATTTACATTTTAGAACCTTTTTATAACCTTCAACCACCAACCTTCTATAACCTTCCAAAATTTTATAATACATTACAGATAACATTTTATTTAGATACTGCAAAAAACATAATCATTTTTCTAACATTCATAACAATTCATTAATCCCCAAATGTGATTACTTTCAATTTGTTTTAGATATTGGTATGGTGAATTCCATGTTTATATTTTATGCAATGTGTATGTTGGGAATCTATGTTGCAATTAACATTCACCATTTTTTGAAAAATAAAATCAACAATCTGGAATTAATCCTATTTATTTTCTTCAACCAATCAATATAAAACACTCGGTTATTCATTTGAGGTAGGTTTTCATGCAACAAATGATCTAACCACTTGGTCACATTACCATATCAATTTAAGTACAATGTAAAAAAGGAGAAAAGGAGAGGGATAGGAAGAATGAGGAGGTGGGAAGGAAAATGTAACAAAAGAAATTGGAGGTCAAAATAAGAATTTTCAAAAAAATTGGTTAGTATGTAATTTGCCAAGCCTCATGACCACTTTAGTTTCTCTTTTGCATAACTAGTCAATTATTTTTCTTTGGGTTTTATGATAAAATTAGCCTCACAAAGCATGTTCAAAATTTAACTAATTGTCTGGGCTAAAACAAGCAAGCTACAAACATAACTAACAACAAAATGCCTTTTCCAAGTCCAATTAGATTCACATTGGGATTATGGGATTTAGTTGGGAACCAATTGGACATTTTGAAATGTACTTTGGCATGATTCGGAATGCCAATCCCCAACCAAGAAGTTGTTGAACATGCCAAAATATTTGGAAACCTAGTGTTGAAACTATATAGTATAATAATTATAATACACTAGCTGTAACCTTTCACATGTAAAATTGTGACCTTTAGCAAATATAGACTCGACCTTTAGCTTTAATGATGACTATTGCAAGAGTATATAATAGAGGTTGATTCATTAATAGATATACACTTTATAACAATAAGCATTATCTTTCTCTTTGAATTGTATGCTATGATAAATCCAACATGGTATTAGAGTTTCTTGATTTCTTTTAATCTTTTTTCTTCATTATGTGTCAAGTATTATACTTAAAACACTTGTGAGGAAAAAGAATAATATTTAAAAAAAATCCTTAATTAGTTCATAGCATGAAATTTAAAGGGTAGAAAGCTCTAAGAAGAAATAATTCAAGTTTCAAAATGTGATAACAAATTTTCTCAAAATGACAACAAAGATAGATACAAATCACATTTCAAAGTTTAATAGATTTTACTTTAACATCTGGAAACATAATCTTACACTTATTTTCAAGGTTGAAAAGTTATGGTTGTTAATAAGAAGGTAAATTAACTGCACGTACAACAACATAAATAATTGTTGGAACTCCTCTTTTATTTGCCACAGGAGCAAGAAGCATTAATGCATGGGAGGATAAAGATGCATTGGCTTTAACAATTATTAACAATTGCTTTGACAATAGCGTAATCTCACATATTCAATCATGCCAAATGTTGGCTTTAACATGGGTAGAATTAGTAAAACTATTTGAGTCTCAAGATTTAATGACCAAAATGTATCTAAGGATAAGTTGCATACATTAAAGATGTGAGAAAGTGATGGTGTAACAAAATTCATTTAGAACAACTATTAGTAGTCAGTACAATAGTACTCGATGTTGAAGTTATACTTGTCCTAATGAGGAGTATGCCTCCTAGTTATAGAATGTTTATAAGTTTTTTAAGAAGACAACCAAAATTAACATTACTATATTTAATTAGAAATTTAATACAAGAATAAACATTTATGAAAAATCTAAGTCTAATTTCAAATAACACATCAGCATTATATATAGGAAAAAGGGGTCTTAATTATAATGTTCAAGAGGCCTAGCTTAAATAGGAATCCAAGAAAGTTCTTCCAATCAAAAGGAAAAAATAGTTCTAAAACCTTTGATATGAAGAAACATTTCTTTAACAAAAAATGCTTATATTGTAAGAACTTTAAGAAGTTAGGACACATGATAAAAGACTGTAAAACCATATGAGCAGTTGAGGCTAGTAATAACCGTAACAATCAATCTAACATTGTTACAAAAGAACATAGGTTTTATGTGGCTACATTAATAGTAAAGGAAGAGTTGGATCATACTTGGTATATAGATATTGGGGCTACACAACATATGCATTTTGAAAAGGAATCCTTCACAAATTATAAAATCTATAACAATCATCAACTAATTTATCTTGGTGATAATTCTTCACATAAAATTCAAGGACAAGGAGATGTCGCAATCACATTAATAAGTGGGATAGATGTTTTTTTATGTCCTTGGACTAATAAAAATATATATTTTTTAAACCAAGCAATTTGAAAAGGTTGGTGGAGAAATACACATTAAATTAGGCATTTGTACATTGACAAATCAACAAGGAAAAGTGATTGCAATGTGAAATTAGTATCTAATTTATATAAGTTGGGTGCTACAACCAAGGCTAACCCAAGTGTAATATCTAGCCTTACCATTACACATGATAACACAGCTAATGTATTGCATAAAAGACTAGGCCACATAAATAAAAAAAGACTACATCAAATACAGTTTATGTCAACTAGCATTGAAACATTTTATGACAAAGAAATTTGTTTATGTACATCTTGCATACAAAGCAAACAACATAAAAAGAAATTTCCTAAAGAGGGAGTTCGTTGAATTACAAAACTTCTTGGAATTGTACATTTTGACATTTGTGGTCTGTTACAAATAGGAACACATTTAGGATGCATTTATTTCATCACATTTATCAATGAGTTTTCTATATATATATATAATGAGGCATAAATCTAAAACAAGTGATAAATTTTTCCACTACAAGAATTTTGTAGAGAAACAAACCAATCAACAAATTAAGATATCAAGATTTGATCATGGAGGTGAATATAAATATGATGAGTTGAATGACTTTTGTCAAAAGGAAGACATAAAAAGAGGTTTTACAACTGCATGTACACCTCAAGAGAACGGTGTGTCAGAACACAAAAATAGATTTCTCATAAATGTTGTTTTAACTATGTTGTCATATGTTAAATTACCTAAGGTGTTTTGGGGAGAAGCATTGTTAACAACCAATTACTTGTAAAATTGAAGTCCAACAAAAATTGTGACTACAAATAAAACTTTTTATGAACTATGGTTTGGAAGACAACCAAATCTATTTAACATTAGAGTCTTTGGGTGTAAAACACATGTTTTTATTCACAAGGAGAAGAAACACAAATTGGATTCACATTCTCATGAATGTATTTTTTTTGGGTATAATGAAAAGTTTAAGGCTTATCGTCTTATGTACATTCATGATAGAAAAATAGTCATATTTCGGGATGTAATCTTCAACAAGGGTAAAAACATAATCAAAGGAGCCACTTGGGCAAAATCATGGTTAAGTGTCTCAAAAGTGGCATTTGAAAATCTGTAATCTAACATTGAAAATTGTTTTTGCAATTTTAACAATTATCAAACCATAAATCTTACAATCATCCCTTATGCTTTTAATCATAAATATTGATAAACCAAATTATGAATATCCCTAAACATGTGATTGATAAATTCATGCAAAATGTTTTTTAAAATAATGTGAAATGGACTTTCAAGGATAAAACTTATAACAATCACATCATTTAAAATATTAAAAATAAAAAATATATATATTAGAAAAGTTTCAATGCACTTCATTGATAAATTTTTCATTTGATGATGCTTTATTTTTTAATTTTTATTTTGACACTACTTTGACATATTTTTTGAGTCCACATTTTTCATTTTCTTTGTGTGACAAACGTAGTGTTGTCATTTCAAAAGTCCATAATCTTCTTAAAATTCATCCAATTTTTTTATGATGATTCCCATTAAAGTCTATGACAACATGAATAATTCAAAAATTGACAATGTTATTTTTGAATATGACTTTAAATTTTACATTTGTATGTAATCCAAAATAATTACAAATGTGACAGTTCAAATAGTCCCCCTATTCATGCTTTCACCCACCCAAGTGAGTGGACACTCCCTAAAATTATATTTTTATATGTTTGAAAAATCACAAGTGAAACATAATAGTTTGGATTGTCATAATTTTTTTGGAATATTTTTCATTAATTGGAAAGTTTACATGTGCAAAGTTTGACACAAATAAAAAATGTTTTTACATGTTCAAATCACTCAAACTTCGAAAGTGGACAATTTTTGTTTTTTTGAAACATTTTTTTTTCTACCAAATGTACACCATTTCTTCTAAAAATTGGAGAGGATTTTAACATTGATGATTAAAATGGCAAAATGACTTGAACCAATGATTTTTTTTTTATAACTAATTTAAACACATTTGGTTCGAAAAATGCTTTTGACCCTAAAAATTATGGATTTTGAAAATGTGCCTTTAACAAAAAAAATGTTCATGTTTATGTGATTGAAAGCATGAATGCATAATATACATGATATAAAATTAAAATTTAGTCAAAATGTATTTATATTTAATATGTATTGTAAAAAGGGGAACCCAAAATACAAATTTTAAAGTTATAAACCAACACAAAATGACATGTGTCATATGCAATCTTTGGAAAAGGAATTTTACCTTGGTGCCCCTAGTTTTTTTTACTGTGTTTTCACCCATGAAAGTTTTGCAACATTTCATCATGAAGACCAATACTTATAAAAGACGATTCAAAAAGAAAATGAAACTTTGCTTTAGTCTAATGTTTTCAACAAAAACCCCACCATACAAGGGCAACCAACATCTCCAAGTCAAAATGCTTCAAATGGGTAGCCACCTCTGCATGAATAGCCTACATTTCCAATTGCAAAATTCTACAAATTCAAGGTCAATAATTAGTTCCACAAGTTTGGGAGTACCCCAACAAGGTCAATTCTTTCATAAGGACATTATTGAAGATTTCTCACAATTTTCATTAACTTCTAATGATATAAAAAACTTGCTTCAAAAGGATGTCACTTCACACATAATAACACATGAAAAATTTCATCTACGACAAAGTGTTCCAACAAGTTTTTCTTCCTGAGAAAATCACTCCACCTATAAAAAGGTTAATAGAATCCATAGAAGGAAAATCCCAAACCAAAAAAATTTACAACAAGAAACATCAAGTTAATTTATCAAATATATTTTTAAAGCCTAAGTGCACACAATAAAAAAAACCTTAGAAAGATTTGATGCTAATGAATGGCAAGTTGTCATCAATATTGAATTATAGTCTTTACATAAGAACAACACTTGAAACCTCACACCCCTTCCTTCTAATAGAAACCCCATTAATTCGAAATGGGTTTTCAAGATCAAAATTAACGCTAATAGAACAATTGATAAATATAAAGCTAGGTTGGTGGCAAGGCACTTTTCACAAGTGTAAAGAGTTGATTACACAAAGACCTTTTTTCTTGTGGTCAAATTAAACTCCATAAAAATGCTTATTGCACTAGCCACACGACACAATCTATAGATGCATCAACTAGATGTGAAAACAACATTTTAAAATGGTTACTTGGATGAAAAAAATTACATGAACATTCTTGAAGGAATGCTAACACCTACAAATCTAGCATTGGTATGCAAGTTTACCAAATCCCTTTATGGACTTAAGCAATCATCATGTGCTTAGTAACAGTGCCTTGACCATTATTTGACACTTCAGGGTGAAAACATGGTATAATGAGCTAGTTGAGCCAAGGTTGTAGTCCTTTTCAAAGGACTGCATTGGACATGTGGCATTCCTAATACTGCATATTTCATACCTAGTTTACAACTATGTGTTAGATAAAAATAAATTTTGGCTACATTTTGATACTATATCATATATATTATGCATCCATGTTTTATCATCTAAAAATGAAAAAACTTCTGTTCAAGACACATTCTCAAAATTCATAATTTTCAAGGCTAAAAACACTTTTGAACCAAAAACACCAAAATGTGTTGAAAACATGAATTGCACCAATTTCAAATTATGTTGTGCTTTCAATGATCATTATGAAGATCCTCTCTAGTTTTAAAAAGAAATGGTTCACAATTAATATGGAAAAAGGACATTTGAAAAAAAAAACTGTCCACACATAAGTTTTGAGTGCTTTAAACATGTAAAATGAATCTTCAAACATCATCAATTTTTCTCAATCTTTGATCATTGAAACTTTGCAATTAATAGAACCTACTCCAAAGGAAATTTGACAATCCAAATTGTTGTGCTTCACTTATGATTTTTCAAAAATTAAATAATACAATTTTAAGCATTGTCCACACCCCTTAGTGGCTCTTTTAACTGTGTTTTTACCCTTCAAGGCTTTACATGGTTATAATTTGATGCAAACATTTTCATCAAAAGGGAAAAGGATGAAAGTTTTACAATATTTGAATAATATATGTTGATGATTGTATCATTGCTAGTAATAAAATTGCACTCATTCCACAAGTTAAAGATATTTTACAACATGAATTTGACATGTCTAATGAAGGTGAAATACATGTATACACACTTGGTAATGCCAACATAAGAAATTAAGCATGATGGACCATCTTATATTAACGAAAAGAACTTAAAATAAAAAATTCAAGAGTTTAACAAGTTTAATTGTAATCCTCTTAACACACCTATGCAATTAGGTGTTCGTTTGGATAAAGAGGATTGTCCTAACCCAAATACATTAAAGGATACTACAAGTCCATACTATTATTCCCAAATTATTAGCAACTTAATGCATGTAATTGTAAATTCTAAACCAAATTATGCTTATGTTGTGAATAACTTAACACAATATCTAACAAATCCAAGCCTATCACATATTCAAAATTTGAAGAGAGTACTACGATATATCAAAGGAACATTTACATTGGGCATCAAGTACCAATAATCACTAAATGGTGACATTTTACATGATTTTTTAAAATGTTGATTGGGCAGGTGATAAAGATATTTGCAAATCCACATTTGGTTACTGTTTCTTACTTGTTGGTGGAATGATTTTCTAGGGTAATAAAAAGCAGTGGCCGATTGCATTATCTTCCATAGACTCTGAATACATGGCATTTGCAAAAGCCACAACAAAGGTTGTTTGGCTTTGAAAATTATTGCATGAACTTTCTTTTTCACAATCAAGTCCAACCACAATCCATTGTGATAGTTAAAGTGCAATAGCTTTAAATGAAAATCCCAAATATCATTCAAGAAGTAAACATGTGGAAACTCAATACCATTTCACTTGAAAAAAATAATTTGATAAACAAATTCAACTCAAGTATGTTTCTACATCACATATGACCATTGATATTTTCACTAAATCTTTACCAAAAGACAAACCTTACCAATGTATAGAAAATATGGGCATGTGTTTAATTCCAAAGGAAAAACCTAATTATCAACATCAAGCTTTAATGACATTTGATGGAGAACGATATTCCACTTCTTTATGTGGGAGATTATCCTATAAGTGCATTCATTGCACTTGTGTTTCATTGTCACAACCAACCAAACCTACACCAATGGCTGAATCTTGGAGTGGGAAAAAGATATATACCACATCATGTATTTGACATTCATCCACACATGAATGTTGGACCTATAACACATCATCATGTATCTTCAAGACAAGATCACAAAGAAGAATCAAGTTCTCAAAGAAAATTTAGAAAAATACTTAAAAGAAGGCACTAACCTGAACTGATGATTTTTGAACATTTAGTAATGAGCTCCAAAATAATGATTACAATAATGCATGATTTGCAGCAAGTGCTCCACAAACTTCGTGTGTTAATTTTCTACTTAGATTTCAAAGAGCAAAGAGAGTAGTGTAGAAAATAGTTTCAAAGAAAAGAAGAAAATGAATGTTTCACACATAGAAGACAAGAGTTGTAAACCCTAAACTTGATGAAAAAAAGTTTCATTCAAATTGGATGAAAAAATATTAGATGAGACACTAACGTACCAGTGGGAGTGTTACAACTATATAGTATACTAACATATTAATACACTAATTGTAACCATTCACATATAAGGTTGTGACCTTTAGCTGATATAGGCATGACCTTTAGTTTTAGTGATGACTCTTGCAAGAGTATATAATAGATGTTGATTCATGAATAAATATAAATTTTACAGCAATAAACATTGTCTTTATCTTTTCTGTGTTGTGTTATAAATCCAACACCTGGCGTCCAAGAATTAAACCATAGCATACTAGGCGTGAACATGCATTCCAACAATCTACATGCTCACTATGTTCAACAAAATGTCTCTTGCATGACCTTGACATTTTTAGTGAGTCTTTGATAATAGGTCACTTGTTGGCTTACTTGCCAAGTCTTTAACAAGACCTTTAAATGCTGTGTTTGATTAACTTTGAAAAATTAAGTATAAAAGATTTTGAAGGTCAAAAGCCCGATCAAAATGTCAATCTAGTTGGCACCAAATGATGGAATGAGAATAATACTTGTTCAAATTGTTACTCATGAAAACAAAAGTCTGATTTCCATGTAAAAGCAGATGGATACATGTAATGAGTTGCAATTGATTCAAACATGTCATTTAGAAAACATGTAAATGAAAATACATGAAAATGTAACAAAAATAAATTTCCTTAGTAAAAAGGAAGACAATTTGTCAGAAGATAAAACAGTGCAACAATCAACCATGGTACAAGCTTTGAGGCAAGATAAGCTGTATTTTTACATTGTTGTTTCATTGCTTGTCCTTTCACTATTGTGGGCTTTATACTTGGAGAGCTAATACAAAAAGTTAGCAAGTAGTTATGTGGGGCTCTCATATGATCTAGCAAACTGTGCAAAGAGAAAATTGAAAAAAACTTCGAAGGAATATATTGAAAAGGTGGATTGCTTCACAAGAAATCATGGGCATTCTTACAATTCTTGTGGCCTTGGTAGGGTCCCTTTTGTGGGGCCATGCCTAAGCCAAGGACTATGCATTAACTTGGGGTTTACCATCCCTTAGTGCTAAAAAGCAGCTTGGAACTTTTTCACATAAGTAGGTGATTTTCAAACATGCCCTTATAAAATACCTAATAACTTAGAACCAAATTAAAAGACTAACACATATTAACTTCAATTTAATGCTCTAGAACTTCTTAGAAGTAGGCATGAGAGCCAAATAATTTATGTTCCACTTATTTGATACATATATATTGTTGTTATGCATCTCTTTTTATTTCATTCATATTTTGGTTTAATTTGGTTTTTAATCTTATGTGAAGGAATACAAATTTGTATGTGTAAAGTAAATAAGGTAATCCGAAGTACATTGATGTTTAAAACTAAGTAAAATTAATGTAAATAGAATGGCACCACCAGGCATGGACTTCGTGTGTTTTACACCTTTATTATACAGTAGAAGGATACCCCCTCTCATTCCTCCCATGAAAAAAGAACATGGGCATCCAATTGAGATGTGACACAATTTCAAGATTGCAGGTCACCAATGTCAACAATGTCACAATTTCAACATAATTCAGCTTTGGTCCAAAACAGTCAACAGCCCAAAGTGGCAACCATTGATACATATATTGGGCTGCCGATTTAATCAATACATTTGGGCAGCCCAAACAATTCTGAAAGTTCATAAATTGCAATTTTTGGCTTTTGCCATGAAACTTGTGTGTGCAAAAAGTGCATTCATTCAATTTTCAACTTGGAAGAAAAAGGATAAAGTTGTTTGTTATTGGAAAACTTTAAAGACTAAAAGACCTGCTTGAATTCTTTTAGTGTAGTTGCCGGGCACCTTACTGCATGTACTCTTTCCATTTTTCAAAATGCCCACACTCGTTTTTGTATTGTTTTCCTTATGATACCCAATGGGTATCATAAGAATAATAAATAATTTATTTTTCGAGCAGGTTCTTTACACTCCAGGCAGACATGGATCCAGTGAAGTGTGAGGCTGTGAGCTTTACCCTACACTGAAAATCTTGCTATTGAAACTGGAAATTGTGTGCAAAAAGTAATTAATCCATGTTCAGCTAGAGTCTGGGTGCTTGTTCACATTTGTCAGACCATATTGATACCCAAGGCAAATTGTAGGGTTTCTCACACTAGAACAAGCCCTAGACATTGAATCAAAGCATTTGTTGGGTACTAAGAGCTACACTACCTATAAGTAAGTGGGTTCAACATTTAAAAATGAGTTATTTGGTCATGAATTCTTATGCCATATAGTTCAAATTTAAACATTCTTCAAACAAACTGTGAAATGAAATTCATAAATCATAATGAAAAATTGTAGATATTGAAGGCAAAAATGACCTACTTTGTAATAGACTTTCCTAGAAGAACCTTGTCTCCCAAGCTTCCAGGAATTCAAAGTGCATGCAAAATAGTCAATACAAGTAGTTTCCCACAACTTCAGTGATTACACAACTTTAGTGATCACTGTAGTACCCAGGCAAGTTCAAGTTCAATATTTCAGTGTCAAATAATTATTTTGTTTTTGAAGATTACATGTCTAAAAGTAAAATATTCCATAAGATTCTAAATGATTCTCTATTTACCTTCACAAAATGTTGTACTTTGAAGAAAATATTTTTTGAAAATAACATAATTAGTGTCCAAGTTGCCTAGGTACTACAGTGCATCAGTTTGAAGAAGAAGTAGTTGAAAATTTCTTCATGTTTTGGAGATATTTTGAGGTGGAAAATTGCACACACATAACAAATAAAAAAACCATAAAAAAAGTGTATTCAAATGCAAAAGAAGACTTACTACCCATATTAGGGGACTACTCTTCAAGATCTCCCATACTCAGCTCCCATACTGACGTCCCCATATTGGCTTGACAGAATGATGAACTTTGGTACCTAAGTCAGGACTTTTGTGGCTTCTGAGATTTTTGTCTTCTTTGTTGTTGCCTAGTGTTTTCTTGCAGTAAGTAAATAGTGTGTTTGGTTTGTTAGGTGAATACCTGTGTAGATAGATGTTCTTGGGTGTCAAAACGTTTTGGGAAGACTTATGAGGGAGTTTCTTAGTGTTGGATGCAAGGCAAAGCTCTCACATGGGGAGAAGCTCCTCCTCCAAAGCCCACACAACTAAGTAGTTTCTCTTCTGTCCTTGATGAGTTAGTCTGTCCGTGTTGCATGATCCAACTTGGGTCACGATCTGTGGCCTTGGGATGTTAAGAGCTAAGTGGAAGTGAGAGTTCTTTCTGTTTGTGTTTTCATAACAATTTTTTGTTGGGGAGGTTGCAGTCTCTTACCGACAGAAATCTCAGATCACAAGTCCTTCACAATTCTTTGTACATACACCACTGTGCTCTTTTATTTTATTTTATTCTTTTTCTTCTCTCTCACATAGGTAATCTTCCTCAAGTTTTGCTGCAGAGGTGTTAAACTGGGAGAAGGAGAGGATATTTCTGGGTTTTGTTTGGTTTCTTGAATTTGTTTGTAAAGCCTTTTTTTCCTGTTTTCGTTGGGGGGGGTTGTTGTGTTTTATAGTTTGGGGTTTCAATTCGTACACTAGCAGGAATGAACTTGTCTTTCATCCTTTTGAGCCCATTTTTGTTGTTGCATTGTGTAAACTACCCATAAGGAATGAGTTTTGGTGTGTTGCGACATTCTTCTTACTCTTCTTCAAATCCACCCAAGTTGTAGGAATTAAGTTTTCTTCCTTAAGAAGTCTAAGGTTGATCACTCGGTTGTCAAGAGATTGCTGTTCTCCTCTGGGAAAAAAAAGAAGCGGAAGTTTTTGATCAAGGGATTGAATTTCAATTTGAGTGAGCATCATGACAATCGGAGAGAAGAAGAAGGAGAAGTCTAGCTCCGATCTTCTCTACCTCTGGTCCCTTTTCATGAGTAAAAACAATGACATCAAAAGCTCCAATGCCGAGTACCAAACCCCAGCTGATATTGAGGAGCAGATGCAGCTGGACTTTGCGCTCTGGAGATCAGGTAGCACCACATATGGAGGCAGTTCAGAGCCAAGGGAGGAAGCTGAGCTGCATTTTGATGACAGGAGGGCTGTTGCAACAGTAGGAATGCCGGGAGGATTAAGCTTCCTTGTTGATCCACCTGGTGTTTGCAAGAAACTAGTAGCTGACAGCGACATCCAAGAGTGGATTCATTTCTCTGACAGGTTTTACAAAGTGCAAATCATTCCGCTCCACAATCGTTTGCAATCAGTGGAGCTGAGCCCTAATGAACAGGTAGCTGAGTGCACTGACCCCAAGAAGCTGGATCTCCTTCTGAGCAATGTGTTCAATGGTGCTGCACAGGAGGAGCCTCCTAGAACCGATGATATTGCTGAGCACCTATGGTCCACCAAGCTCAAGAGACTGGTTTCACAGAAGAGGACGCAGGAAATTCTGGAAGGAAAATTGCGCATTCCTTTGCACGAGTGTATGAAGGAGCTCAGAAGTTCCAATGACTTGGCTCAGGTGTTGGAAGCTTTGGCCATGTTTTGTAGCCATTATCAATCATATCTGCAGGTGCTCAGCAATGAGCCTGCAGGAGGTGATGAAGAGGAAGGCAATCAATATGATGACAGAGTATGATTCTATATGATCCTCTCCACTTTTGCCTGTGAGAAGCTTTATGTTGAAATGCTTGCTTATGGAAGGAATGTTGCACAATGACGGAAGAACTGCCAAGCTGTTTCTATTCTTTCTTGGTCCAAAGAGAAACCAATAGTCCATATTTTGTATTGCTTCTATTCTTCTGAAAAGTCTTTGTGCATGGCAACAATCGGTTATTGGATTTGTTAGATCCGTCTGCAGGTTTTGACGGATGTGAATTGTGCAAAATCCTTTTTTCATGTGGAAAGCAGATGTGCAATGCAAAGGTGTTGCCAGAAGGCTAGAAAACTCACAGTGCCTGGTTATTGTGAACTCGTTCAGGTGATGCTTGAAGCCCAAATACAGCACCTGGACAGAGGTTTCCGAGCACAGGTCTGTGAGCAAGTGAATGATGCAGCTGCTGCATGCCAGGTTGCAGCTCAGGTGGTGGCAGAAGTCTCAAGACTTGCAGCATCAATGTTAACTGGGGATGGGTTTCCCCTCCCCAATGCCACCTATCAAAATGCTGCTGCTCCCTCCAAACACACAAAGCAAGTTTTGGTCTCGAAGGACATGGAGCTGAGCTGTTCCCTGGATCTGTCCTCTTCACAGCAAGACCCATCCACAAATGGGTTTCCCCTCCACAATACCACCTATCAAAATGCTGCTGCTCCCTCCAAATGCACAAAGCAAGTTTTGGTCTTGAAGGACACGGAGCTGACCTGTTCCCTGGATCTGTCCTCTTCACAGCAAGACCGGTCCACAAATGCAGGTTTGGAAAATAGGGGAGTCCAGGATTTTATGATTGTTCCTAGAGTAAAAGATGATGACATGGCAAGTGATGCATCTTGGGTTAAGGAAGTGGATGGAGATACAGAGTCGGAGAGCAGTTGGAAGGACACAGTCTTGCCAAGATCAGCTTCAAACACAGGCTTGGATGGAGTCAGGATGACCTTACCATCAGGGAACCATACAAAGGGCATATCAATGCTGAGTGTTGGTGCTCAACAAACTTATGATTACCTCTCAAAGCTTGTAAGAATCTGCTGAGGGTTGATCTGATCATCGTTTCCATCCTCTTGTATTTCTGTTCTCTGATTGCCATTCAGTGAGATGTAGAGATCCTGTTGTTCTGTCAGTGATGTGGTATGTTGCACCTGAAACATTAAACTCTGCAAGAGATTTGTCACATGATGTACCCTGAACAAATGGCTGATTACTATTTTGTCATGTGCTGCTCTTAATCAAATCTGTCAGAAGTTGCAGGTGGATTGAACACCCCAAAACAACTGCAGCTTTAAACGGTTTCTTTCAGTCCAAAAAATCCTGAAAATGCAACCTGAGATCTGAAACTATTTAGAAATTGTATAGTTGGTAATTTCATGTCTTGGTCCTAGGCATGGTCAAGATTAGTCTCTACTAACAGGAAATCTTGTTGTTTGGGTAGCTGGATTCTGCATACAGCAGTGGAGGGTGCTCTAAGTCAGAGGATGGATCGGGCCATTCGGATTTTACATTTTGCAAACCAAGCGATATGGAAAGAATCAGTCCTCATCTGAACACCAGAATGATGTCTATGTGTATGGTTGAAGCATCTCCAGAAACTTCCAAGAAGCCAAGCTATGCACCACCAAAGTCATCAAAATTTGAGCAATATGGCATGATTTCCACAACATGTCCGGAAGAACCCATCCTACTCCAGCAGCAAATAGCTGCCTTGTGTTGGTCTGCAAATCAGAAGGCAGTTCTGGAAGGCAATGTGCTCCAATGGTGCTCTGTCAAATTATTGAAAGAATGGTATGTTTTCAATGGCAAACTACTTATATCAGTCTAGGATGTTTATACCCACTACTAACCAATGCTGGCAGGGTGATAAATGCCATCATTCCATGGAAACTTCCATATGAGAAGGGGAGGATATCTGCTAGAAATATCAATTCTTGTCATTGACTGCATGAGTTGAAACTGATAAGCTTTATCAGACTAGTAAAAGGTGGTCTCAGTTAGCTTCTTCAGTGGGATTGCAATATAGGGTTTAGGTGCATCTAGGGTATGCAAAAGATGAACATAGGAGCCAGAAGATATATCATGCAATATGTAACTCACATCATCAATTGGATTGTGTGAACAGTTACACCATACAAATTGTGATTCAAGTTGCAGAATTTATGGAAGATGATTTGGCACTGTGGACGACAGGGATTTCTCTCACCTCACCCCTTGTAGTTGAAATAGCTCTTGAACCACTCGACTTCAGCCAAACCCTCATGGCTGGGGCCTATCAGGTTTGTGCCTACCAAGGCACATGGGAAACCCGCGATACTGAACCTTTGATTGCACTTGCTGCTTTCATTCCCCATGTTGTGAGATGGTATCTTGGTAATGCACAGCAGAATGGTGCTGAGGACAACAAGTGGTTGGATCACAGTTTGTTGATTGGTCTCATGAAGCATATTGTGCACTCATTGGCATTTTTGAAGTACAAATGTGTGATCTGTGGAGAGAATCACTTTGACTTGGGACATCGGTCATCATTGTTCCCACAGCCATGTGCAAAGAACCTTTGCACTGTTCTCTTTGGTATGTGGATGATGGCCAGGCCCAAGAAGATTTTGACTCTAGCAAACATAAAGACCTGGCTGCTGAAGAAGTACAAGTGTAGCAATAGAACAGATATGACAATGTTAGAAGATGAGCTCAAAAAATTTCATGTGGATTCCCAGCAGATGAAGTTCCAAGAAAAGATCCAAATGCTTGCATTGATGATCTCATGCAAAGCAAAGATGTCTTGGGTTGAAGTTTCAGCAGACGAGGCTCCTGAGAATCCTGAGGGGAAAAACACTGCAGATGCAACTTTCGAGTAAACCACAACTCAATTGGGACCAGTTGATATTCTGAAAACCAGTTGTCCTTCTGCAACAAATCATGGACTCTGAAGTTGAATCTCTTGACCTCATTTTGCCAGAGCAGCCTGTGACTTGATCTCAGAGCATTGTTTCCTCTCTAGATGTGTCAACCACAAGCTGATGGATATCAACTTGGAGTGAAGAGTTCCAGGGACATGTGACACCTCCAAACATGAAGATTCCAGGCTGAATGTTGCATTGTCCTCAATGCAATGCCTGACATACTACAGTCCTTCCTAGAAGTTAAGTTAATAAAACTTGTTGAATTGTTCTGGACATGGTCTAGATTGATGAGAGGTTGCGGACAGGTCCTTATTTCTTAGTCTAATTCACAGAAAGGCATGTTTTGCTAGACTAATTGTACAGTTCCTTATTGCATAGAGTATGATTAAAAAAGAAAAAGGCAGGTTTTATGGAGACTTGTTGTAATAATCCAAGTCTCACTTCTGGGGCTTCCTGGTCAATGTCTTGGGATGCATCTGAGTGCAAGACAAGGAAAGTCAAGAAGTTTCTTGCATTGAAACTTGAAATCTTGTACACACAAATGAGTATCATCACTCAATGTAGTCAAATACCTGTTGATATGTGTTGTGGAATTGATTCCTTTGTTTGCATATTCATTGGCAACTTGTGAATAATTTAGGAGTAGATCTATTTTGGGCCACACTAAAGGGTTAACATTTTGGTCTTTTACACATTATACTAATTCTCCCAGCTCAAAAAAGACAGTAGTCAATTCTCTCATGTATCTTCACTAACATATGTACTCTAAGGTTGAGTCTTTTGATTGTGAAAAACTATTTGCCAATCCAATTTGTGAAGAGTGTTAGACTTTGCATTTGTGTAAGAATTAATTTGCTTCCTAAAAGATAGTTTTCATAAGAAATATTAACCCATGCATGGCATGCCACAGAACTAAGCAAGAGAGGAACTTTCAAACACCCGCTGAACAAGATAGGCCTGGTGTATTGTATAAAAAGAGTCACAAATGATAGTTCATCACAAGCATACTCTAATATAAATTCAAGAAACTACTCCAAGAACTCAGTAGTTTACAGTACTGCACATTCTTGCAGTGTAGAGTTCACAGAGAATTGACTGGGTGTATCTTGGAGGGGGAACGTGTCCCTCCAGTACCATAACTGGAACCTTAACCTTCCTGAGTAAGGCCTCTAAAGTGGCCTATATTTAACCCGGGAAATGTTTAAATTTGTGCTGTTAGACCTGCTTTGGTCTCAGTCTCAGGATGGGATATTTATACCTAATCTGGCATGGTACCATACAGATGTCTCTTAGAGCGATTGGAATGCCCATGTTTGAATGCAAATTCCAGCAATTCTTGATGTATGAAAAAAACATTGTGAAAACTTTTGGAAACGTCAGATCCTTGTAAAATGGCTTCAGTGGTACAATCTCAGGAGAATTGCCAGGGAATGCTCTCATAGTAATATTCTGGAATAATGTGCTACTTGTTTGCTAATTGTTAGGTGTAATAACATGCTAAAACTGTCCTTAAGTAGGCTATTCTAAAATGGTCGATATCATGTTCTTGTTTGACATGTCCTTCAGTAGGCCTTCAGTTTGCTAATTGTTTAAGCATAATCACATGCTAACACTGTCCTTCAGTAGGGCCATTCTTCCATGTTCCTGTTTAAAATGCTTACCAAAGGATTGAAATAGTTGCCTGCCTATCAAGAGAAATCTGTTTTACGAAAGTTGTGCAAACATGGGCATGTCAGATAATTAGTGACGAGGAAGAACCTCCACATCTTCAACCCAATGCCAATGCTCTCTAATTCCAGTGACGATGTGACTCTGGAACTGGCTTATGGCTTAGGTGAACCAAGTATGGGGTCCAATAGTCGTCACCAAGTCAATTCCAATATGGTCATCCGACGCCGTTCGCAATACTCTCAGGTGGAAGAAAGTGGGAAACCTTGTGCGGATCTTTGGGGGAACACATGGAGAGCAGCAGCAGGACTGGCAATGTAGGTGCCGGAGTTTCAATCGGGTATTTGGAGCAGGGTAGCTAAAGTAGGTGCGGGTTGTTGCATCTCCTCTTTCAAGGAATATGGATGGCGGTGTGACCGCCGGCACTTCACAAGACCCTCCAAATGCTCTTCTTCGTACGCGGGTCACAGAGAGCGAGACCAATCCAGGTGCTGTTGCCATCAGTGCTGACGACAGGGTGGAGGTGGCAGAAACAACTGCAGCAGGGGCATCAGCCAATGCCAGGCAAAAGGCAGCAGCATCTCAGCGTTATGACTTCCAGCAGCTGGCAAGGTGGATTGAGCAGGCCTTGCGTTTCACCATCTTGCTGCTGATGGTCTTCATTTGGGAACATTTGCAAGGTGTGTCTTACTGCCAGTTCTTTGCATCTCAATTGTGGTGCACCCAAGCATGAAGTTCCTGGTGTGCTTTTGTACCCTAGCAAATGCAGAATAGCCAATCAAGTCAAATGAACATGTCCCATGATCCCATCTGGTCTTCAGCAATCAATGGTTTGGCTTCAGGTGCGTGAAGGGAGAAACCTTTACTTCCATATGCATGAGAAGTCATCAGGGTCAGCACCTGAACAATCGAAGCATTCTTCACGAGAATTTTTTTTCAAATTCTAGGTCAATCTTGCCACCTAAAGATTACAAGATTCTGAAAGAGCTTTTACCAATCTAATAAATCTCTGCCCTTTACCTGGAAGCCTGACTGAAAGCATCCACCACAGATTGCGGATCTCAAATAGATACATTTTGTGAATGTTAGACACGTTTTGCATTGACACAACAGCATGAGTGGCTTAGATTTCAGAGCATACCATTCAAATATATATATATATATATGTTTGTTTTGACTTGCCCAGAATTGACATAATGTTTACCTTCAAAGTGTTATTGTGGAGTTTTTCTCTGCAATCACATAGATATGTTCTCCTATGTCAAGTTGCAATTTGTAGGCAGGGTAAGTCACATATGCCCTGAGGATCCTGATGCTGATCCTTCAGTGACTGGTTGGAGAATACCAAGGTGGGAGAGTGTAGAAAAACTAGTAGTGATACAGGCACTATTAGACAGTGTGGGGAGTCCAACGGCCATGATGGCAACATGGACTGCCTTGGTGAACAATACCATAAACAAGGGGTTTCTATTGAACAGCCAGCCTACCAACCAACAACAGAAAAGGGAAAGGGAGCACCCAATGAATTTAAGGGCAGTAGCCCAGACCAGTTTTTCTGCTCTTGGGGAGAAGTAGCAATATCAATTTTTGGTGTTGAAGTTCATGTATTCTCAGGGGTGGCCTTGATTGACCTCTTCTCAGTCCAAGTGATTTCGTCACATTTAGCAGCTCCAGCCTTCTCACCCACAAGCTGCTGTCTTACCTTTGTGTGGCATGATCACAAATCTGACACATGTGTGCTCTGCATTGTGAGGATTCCACCAGTCACTACATCTACCTCTTTAATGCAGAATTGTCATTTAGCTGACAGGTTGTCTTCTTTTTTGTGTGCTCAAAACCTGGATATGTGTATTTGCTTTTCAAGTTTCATTGTGCCTCTTCTTTGCTTGTTTTTTGTGTAGTTCTTTCTCAAGATATACCCCAGCAATAGAGTTGGCCTGCATGGCAGTGGTGACCACCATGTCTTCCCCAACCCCCAAACTCCTCAAACTCTTCTTGCTCTGTCCAAACTAGGCATAAGGGCTATGGCCACAAAGCTGCAGGACTGAGTCTTCCAATTATAGTCTCTCCTTAATCCTTGTGTGCTTGAATAATTTCCAACAGGATGAGACTGACCCTTTGTAGAACCTAGGACCTGCAGACTATGTTTGTGTGCTATGATGGCACTGGTACATTTTCTGGTCTACCAGTATGTTACTGTTAACTGTTGGGTAGGGTTTCTAAAGTTTATCTTCATTGGCAGCATCCTATGAATGGGCTCTGTCATTTCAGTAGGTTTGGTAAATGTTGCAGCTTTGTTGTATTGTACAGGATATTAGAAGTCTGAGCCTTGAACATCCACGCGAGTTGTCTTCAATTTTGTCCTCTTACAATTGTGGTCTAGTTTCTCAATTGTCAAGTCTAAACTCTTTGGTGATGGTATTTGGAGGCAGTGGCACATGGCACAGTGATGGCAATGCTTGATGCCTACTTCAACCCTGTGCATCATTAGTATTATGGCTATGCTGCTTCTCCTTTCAACCTTCATTTACTAGTTTCAGCTCCTCAGGTCACAAGTTCTGACAAGCAACAATTAAAAAGAGTAGATACTGTGGGTGCTGATGTTCTTTACAAGGTAGAATGTCCCATTGCAGATGCATGAAGGGCCTGAGGCCTGCTGTAGAAGCATGTGAAGCAGCTCAAAGCCCTTGAATCCTTGAAATCAACTATACCAGGACCCAACATTATTTGCAATTTCCATACGTGATAATATAGCTTATTGGAAGGAAGGAGCTACAGAAACAGATGGATTGAAAACAGTTGAAGGGCATTGCGCAATAGATGCGTACAGGAGGTGAGTGTTCCTGGAGCAGTTGCTGGTGTTGATGCTGGAATTGATGCTGGAATTGGAGTTAGTGCATGTGTTGCTGTTGCTGCTGTTGCTGGTGAATAAGTAATGGGTGAGGAGCACTGCTGCCTGATGAGTGATGAGGAGATTGGTGTGCAGCATCTGCCATACTCTGCAGCATAGTGTTACGATGGGGTGCCATTACAGCAGCCACTGGGCACAAGCCCCAATGGTCCAGGACCAATAGGGCCTCTGTTCATTGCAGCAGCCATCATGTGCTGATAATGCCTTAGTAGCCTGAGGATCAATTCCTTTTAAATTAATTTGCAACTGTGCTTACTGTTGTTGCTGCTGCGGTTGGGAGGACAGAGAAGGCTGTGGGTAAGAAGCTTGAAGCTGCTGTTGCTGCTCCTGTTGCTTAGATTGCTTCCCTAAAGAAGCCAAAATGCTGAAGTGTTGTTGTGACAGCAGAGCCTGCATTAAGGCTGGGGGTACATTCATATCTGCAGCAGAACTATTGGGAGATCCTTGACTGTATGGAGGTCTGTGTAAGATGGGGAACTTGCTCTCAGCAAGAGACATTGTGTCCACCAGAAGAGACTGTCAGCTTGAGATTGCTGCTGCTTCTGTGAAGAAGAATGGATGGGGACTGTGGTGGGGGCTGTTGCAGAGATCTTGTGGGTGGAAATCTGTGCACTGCTTCTTATTCTTGTTACTGTAGAAGGACAGGTCCATCACTTGTGACAACTGACGCTAGAGGAACAGGATGTTGTGCAGGTGAAACTAAATGCTGCCCAAAGAAGGGGCACTGGCAAAATACTGTGTGGCAGTCTACATATAACACAACTCAAGTTCAAATGTGGTAGACATTCAGAACTCAGGCATCCTGAGAAATTGCTGTTCTCAGGAAAAACAAACCTGGAAAAAATAAAAAGATACTGACCTGCTGTGTCCCCATATGTATTGATTTTTTTTCTTTCCCCCCTTCCTTTTGTTCTTAATGGGTAATAATTTTTTTGTTTCTCCTCCTCCAACCTGCTCCTTTAGAAAGGGTGGGCCATAATTTTTTTCAGTTTTCCAACCTCCCTCTTGTTTGGAATGACTAAATAGTTTATCTTTTCCTCTAACCACATTAAACTCTTCAGGAATGGATGGATGATTCTTTATTTTTCCTTTTGCTATCATTGATGTACAGTATCTCTTTACTGCCAGGTAAGTATCTATCAGATTCATCCAAGTGTGTAACTTGTTCATCACATATATCTATATGCAAAGCACGTTCATCACATATATCTATATGCAAAGCACCCAGCTTCAAAGGCTCAGAAAATGCTAGATATGTTCACTCAACCTTGATTCAGTTTTTTAATTGTTGGTAGATATATATATTTTAGGAGACACTACAGGTGGAGCAAACTAACCATCATACTTGTTTTTGCATGTGCACAACAGAATGATGTTCTGCAAGATCTCTGTTCCTGCATATGCCTCCAATCCACAAAACCACTAACCCAAGTTATCTGTTCAAGCTGATTCTGAATGTGCACTATGAGTTCCTTCCTCAAGTGTGATGAACTAAATTTTCTACAGGTATTTCTAGTGAAGAACCTGAATTTCCAATTGTTTACATGTGCTTCTCTCAACTCATAACATTCAGACCATGATCCACATGGCAGTGTGATCATAAGCTTGTTGAGAATTTACACCTGTGTACCAATTCTGACAATTAGACCAATCACCCAGATGTGTGCATCCTGGATGCCAATGGCCCTCATGAGCTGCCCAAAAGTAGACAGATCCTTTTGCCTGCCATGAAAGTGTGGAAGGAAATATTTATACCGGCCACATAGGAGTGGCATGCAAACTGTAAACCTGCAAATTATACTACACACATAGAATTGGATGCCAAGTGTTTGAAGCCTCCACAAAATGCAAGAATTGCAAATAGAGGTGGAACATTAACAGAAGCTGGTTACATCAGTGGACTGGAATCACGTGTGGGATGGACCCTGCATCCTACTCTGGTCAAGGATCATATCAGAGATGTATGTAAAGAGGAATTGGAGGAACTCTAAAGGCTTGGATCCATAGCAACACCGCTCCAGTGTTGGAGCTAGACCGCCCACAAAAGTCCCCTTGCATTCCCCAATTATTGGTCTATCTGAATTGACACAGGTTATTAGAGAGATCCGTAAAGTCAGGAAAAGACAGCACGAGTACCCTGAGTTTGGTCATAGGCAGGGTGAGATTTAAAAAAACCCTGCAAAAAAGTACATTAGCATTCAATGGGGGGTGAAACTGAGAAAACCATCAATTTTGATGGTTCCTGAGTTTCACCCTGTCTTTCTTTTTTCCTGAGCGCCTCCACTCTTGCTAGATAGATTTTCACTGCTCCTACCAATACAGGTACTATAATTCCTATTGAAACTTGTGCATTAAATGCTGAGATTCGGCATTTCGTACTGAGTTTCAGCATTTCATACTGAGATTTAATAAAATTTCCTTACTTTACGGATACCACTAAAAGAGGGGTTAGGGGTGAAAGGAGGCCCAAAGACAGGGTGAAGACATGGTGACTTTATGGATATCCCTTTTAATTCATCTTTTTTTATCACAATCTGACAAAGGCATTCAAGAAAACAAAGAAATGCATCCTGAACAGCTTCAGTGAATTGAGTTAACAGAAGAGAACAAGTTGGAAAACATGTGTAAAAATGTTAAAACTCACTTTGGTATGATCACCTCCACTAGATGACCCTTACTAACTAATATTTAGTGGAGGCATGGGAAATTGGTATATATGGGTGATTGAACTATTGTATTGTTGTCCTTGAACAATTTCAAATGCAATACCAAAAACAATTCATACCTATCTCATTTCAAGCCTGATTACCTCACTCATTTCCTTTACCCATCAAATGAAAAGACAAATTTTAACATGTTCATGATATTTATATTAATTAGAATTAAATTAAATTTGAGATTAATATAAATAATGATGAACTTTGGAAAATCATATGGGAACATAAGTAAAAGGAAAAAATGATTATCAGTGGTAGTGTGAAGCAGGGTGGAGACCAAGTGATTGTGTATATGTAAAATAAAACAATCCTACATTGAATGATTTGAGGGGCGCAAGGGTGGGTTGGCAGATTGGGGTAGAGTATAGTGAATTGAAAATGTTTGTCATATAAGGCTTTTTGTGTAGGGTAAAACCTAAGGCCATGGGCTTGAGCTTTGTTAAATAAAATGATCAAAATTCATTTTGGGAGAATGTTTTTCAGAAAATGAAAAAAAAAGAAATTTTGGTGATTTTTGGTGAATTTTTGGTGTTTTTTAATAAAATAAAATAAATTCGCCACATCTATGCATTTCCTAGGCCACCATTTGTAGTAGTAGCACTTTTGTAAAACTTTTACAGCCCATTTAAGACAGTCGCCATTTAATGCTAATTAATGCTAGGGATCCTAGCCAGTGGACCAAGTTGAGGAATTTGAGGAAAAAAACCCTAGTAAAGCCTGCTCCAAATTTTTTAAAATTTTGTTTTACTGTGATACTCAGCAAGTATCATGGGGAAAAATAGAAAACAATTTGAGGCATTTCAAAAAATGGATTGCCCACTAGAGTGGGCACTCCATCTAAATTCAAACGTCTTGCAAACCTCATCCATTGCCAAGAAAACATGGAAGAGCCATGGTCTAGAGTTTGGACCAATGTTGGCTGTTTTTTGAGAAAACACCTAAATATCAACCTGATTATCAATAAGGTTATTAATAACCTGCCTGATGATTATTGACTCTCTTAAAAATCGGGTAAGGAACCTACTAACTTTTGGTAAGTAAAACCCAAAGAACTAACAAGATCCTTAAGGTTGGGGATCCTTAAACGGTTCCAAGATCCACTTCCAACAAAGCCAGTCATATTTCGCACCTTCAAGTTTCTCTCCAAAACTTTTCCCAAAATGACTTCATCTCCATATATATTATGCTTTGTTGACGAGATCCAAATTGAAGCTCATTCCAAGACACAATTTGCATGATTGCCAAAAAGACTTTTATTGAGAAAGTAACAGGAAACAAACCCTAAAGAGAACAGTCGTCCAACTGTTACTAAAGCAAAATCTTCAAATTCATGAACAAATTTGTAATCCCTCATTATTCACTATGATGCTCAGGGATCTCCAAGTAGCGCTCGCATGTTTTCTCACTCTTGGCTGCATATACACATACAAGCAGAAGCATTGTACATAGTTATTGGGTGAATGTATCACCATGCCAGGGCTGCTGATCATGGTGATGCATTCACTCACTAATTTCTTGCTCATGAACTGTCTCAATTTGGCTGACATAATTATT
>Ga0209611_10002842_pt1 | contig 30310 bp, 18 predicted proteins | sample S1TSphgellanicum_3_FD_187693 | JGI IMG/M metagenome (GOLD analysis project Ga0209611, IMG submission 187693) | Host-associated microbial communities from peat moss isolated from Minnesota, USA - S1T2_Fc - Sphagnum magellanicum MG (SPAdes) (version 2) | ecosystem: Host-associated > Plants > Peat...
TGTATATATGTACATATATATAATGTGATAGTGGATATTCTAAAAATATTTTTTTAGGTTCACATGCTTGCTATTCATGTTCATTTGTTCATAGGCTAGCGTGTATCATTGCCTTTTTTTTGTTTTGATGGGTTTTTGTAGTTTTTTCATTTTTTTGCTTTCCTTTTCTCCTTTTTTTTGAATTTTTTCCTTCTTTATTAGGGTTCCTATTTTTAGGCAATGAATGGTTAAATTTTCTCATTATTTTCAATACTCTTATGAAAGAAATTAAATTTGTTGGTTAATGTTTAACTTTGATATTTTTGATCATTATTGGAAACTTATGAGATCAATAAGGAGTTATGGTAAATGGTTAACACTTAACACTAGGCATGGTTTTGTTGAAGATTTTATGACATGGATATTTAAGCTTTTAATTCATTCTCAAATTTTGGTTCTTATTGGTGTTTTTTTGTTTTTGGGGTTGGGTTCCTTCTTTTTCATTTTTGTTGAGATGTTTCAACAATCAAAAAACACTCAAAGAAAATTTTCAAGTATATTTGGAAGATATTTTATATTTATGAATATGACTTTTAGATTTAAAAAGATATATCTTACACCTATTGTTTAAGAATGGGACAAATTTAACACTTATTTCTAAGGCATAAAAACCCATGTGGCAATTATTTTAGAACTATTGTAAATGTGTCATTAAAATAACAACTATGTTACAACTAATGTACAATGTACATACATGTGATCGTATCACATGTTCACATTTCCATCACCCATTATGGGATACATTTGTAACTAGGTTTCAATTATGATTCCAATTGATATAATTAGTATGGCCATTAGTGCACCATTATTAAAGTACTATTATTCAATTATGTTATGATTATAATATAGTTATTTGTAACTTAATAAGGATACATATTCATTAGTTATTTATATTTTCATCATATGTGTTTCATTTTGAGTGATTTAAAATGTTATGGAAGCACTACCTCAAGTTTAAAACATGTTCTTTTCTCTCTTTGAACCCCTCCTATTTCCAAACCTCATAATTTTATTATTATTATTGTTTTTAAACAATTTAAAGTGTTATACAAATGCCATTTGAAGTTTTACAAATCATCTTTGAACTTTAATAACAATGAAACAACATACAAGGAATTTTGTGGGTGTTTGAGAATCAACCTTTGTAACATTTGATGATTTGTTTCTTAAAATTCTTAACCCCCTTTACTTTGGGGCATTGTAACTTTATAAATTCTATTTTGTTTTTGATGACTTTTAACAAACAAGATGCATCAATAAGAAGGGTTCAAGTTTTGTTGAAACACCAAAAACAATGGAACCTTCCCTTTGTATTTGGCCTACTTTGAACATTTAAGTGTTACAATTGTAACTTAATTACAACTAATGAACAACTAAAATATTTAACCCATGTGCTTTGTCTCATGTTACACATTATATAAAGACTTATTTCTTATGTTCTCACATTAAAATACATGTGTCACTGTGAGATGAGCTTAAAAACACTTAACCCAAATGTAAAACACAATAAAAATTTTCATGATTATTCTTTAATGCACTTAATATTGTGTTGTTTTTACTGACTTACCTATCTAAGTAAGTAGGTCTTATTTTTTCGCCTCCTTACGTAAATAAGTAAGTAACGAGATGCTAGGTGAATAATAAGTATGTAAGTTTAAAAACCCACCAACCTACCTGCCTATGGTTATGTACAACCTACCTAACTAATAAAATAGTTTTTTATTTAAAAAAAATAAAATAATATGCCATGTGACAATTTTTTTTAATTATGTCCACAATTTTGAACCATCATTAACAATCATAATGTGTTTAAAAAAAAACCCAAAAGCATTCACAGTAACAAAACAGGCAGGCTGTAGAAGTAGAGCTACTGATACAAGATCCTGCCACACACTGTACTCGCAGCAATTCTTTTCATTTCACTGTACATAACAAAGCTCTGGATTTGTTTCTGAGTCTTTGCTCATAATGAAAAGTCACCTTGCAAGATGATATTCCAGAATCTATTTTGATAAAAGGATTCCATGTTTGGTCAAACCCCATGCACAAATGGGGGGGGAAGAGCTGAATTTGTTCCATTGAATCAATAAATTTTCCCAATGTACAAAACTTGCATGCTTTCCATGGACAGCAGTAGTGGCTCCAGACAAACTGCATTAGAAAGTAGCATTGAAAAAGGTACAACAATGTCAAGAGAGCTCAAAACCTGTGTTGGACTTGATAGCATAACGGAGTTTTTCTCTCAATGTCACCATCCTCTTGTATGTTGGTAGCTGCAATCACAGTCAAGATTTTATCAGTAGAAGTATGCAAAGGCGAGTTTGCTCGATGATGAAGCAGACACAAAAGAATTCCCCAGAGCTCAACCATTCTGAAAGTGCCGTCCTGTACTTTCAAATGCACAGTGATCAAGCTTCTGTGTGCATGAACATTATTGGATGGTACAAAGTACATGAGAGACATCACCTTCAAGGTATTGTAACAAGTCGATGCTGATGGTAGGCGATCCACATCCTGTCCACCAATGACAGCCCACACTGATGTGTCGCACACTACCTGTTCAATGAACAGAAAATGTACTTCTGCCTCAGTCTCTGGCCACTTTTAATCACTGAAGTTGGACTAAAGATTAAACCGCATTATTAGCAGAAGATTTCACCCAATCAGCCTAGCAATTTGAGTCACCAACATTACAGAAGAAGGGGAGACTCTAGCAACTGTAATTTTCAGATAATCATTTCCAGAGGATTAGACACTGCACCAAACAGCATTGTGTCTCAATGGATGTGTTACCCCAATTTGACTAAATTCAAAAGAGACTTCATAACACCTGACCTTGTGAATGGTGAAAGCAGGCTGGAGATGCTTGAAGCCTAGAAGCGGTGCCCTTGAGCAGCTGGTCACAAACTTGAGAAGTGCACATCTCTCCTCTGCCTCCAGTCTTGCAACCACCTGAACAAAACAGTTGATCCTAAGTTCTCAATTTTGATATCTCTATAGCAATTCAGCTAGAGCTTGGAGTTTGACCGAACAGGAATCAGACATAGAACCACCTTGACCACAATTTATGAACATTGACAACTTCAAAGATTGTGAAGAATGTAGACCAAACTGTTGGAATGATGGACGACTTCAAGGTAGTGTGGAGGATCAGAAGGTTCTGCACACACATTGCTTCAACTAAGCCCAATAAACAGGAACATTGGGGCTATGTGAACAGATAAATGCATCCACCAAACAATACAGCTTCTTTAGAGAGAAAAAGGGTAGAGAATCTAGAATGAGTTCTCACCTCCCAGAATAGGCGGACCGTGCGGCTTGCATCAGTGTAGCCACCAGTGTAACGTGTATGTCTTCGTAAATCAGCAACATCAAAGTCATGGTCACCACCTGACAGCAGCTACACTAGCCCCCATCACACAATCCCACATTGTGAGCCAGACTTCTGTAGCCATCTGTCATCCTCCAAGGTGGGAAAACTCAAAAAAATTCAATTCAAGGGATGTTTTTACCTGATTGAACTCTTTGGCATTGAACAGCCCCAGCCATGCTGGAGCAATAAGGTCCCCCATCCCTCTTGCAAATGCATCTATCAAAGGCCTCATCTGCCATGAATCCTATTATCAGCTTCCTGGGGTTTTAGTACACACCAGGGTATGTTATCCTAATGTTCTGAACGTTGTGAAGAGCTAGATCACATATGTGTACAAGATTATGCACAAATTCTAACTAACAAATTATTTCACCTCATGAGCCTGTGAAGTATGGGAGTGTATCTGTACCCCAGTACTTTTCAAATGAAAGGACACACTCAGCATGAAAATGCAGGGACACACACCTGGCGATTGAGCTTATAATCAGCCACAGCATGCACATACTGTAGCTTGTTCTCATTTGTCACCGGAATATCAGCGCCTCCTGGTCTCAGTTCAACAGTAGTGTGCTTTCCAAAAAGCTCCTCAGTTACAGTGAAATCCAAAGCCAGGTCCCTCACATCACCCTCATAGTGCTACCTCGCATCATCCATAACAACACCAAAGATTTGACAATAAATACAACCAAGGGTACTGAGAAGTGATAGTGAAATTTAAGGAAATGGTCAACCAAAGGGCTTGCAAACAAAATGAAGGCAAAGGAGGCTCCTGAAAGTGTGAATGTGGTACCTTAAGGTACACAAGGTTACGGTGGAGTTCAGCATCCAAGCTAGAAAGCTCATCCAGAAAGCTGTATCGACCCAAAAGTTTTGACACAAAAAGTGGTGAGAAAGAATATTCCAATAAAATCCCCTCGTACAGTGCTTTACCAACAATCCTCCCCAGAAACTCAAGCATCCGTAGTCCATGCCCAAGTCGTGCTGCTGCTGCATGTGGAAACAGCAAACCCTCCTCAGTTGCTGTTTGCACAAACAGTCCATACCTGCCACATAACTAACCATTTTAGGCACAAGATCAATTAAAGCATCACAGCATACAGAGCACACATAACCAAGAAATGTTCTCCAAACACAACCCAAAAGAAACCAAAAAAAGAAAAAAAAAAAAAGTATACATTCCAATAACAGCTGGATGGAGAGGACTAGTCCACAACCACAACACAACATTGGCTCCATCTGACTCAGCTCAAATATTCTACCATCCTCACCTGCCTCAAAGCTGCTTACAGCACCTCTCTATGATCCCTTGTGCACAAAATGTGTTGAACAGTTGTGAAACTTAGAAGCAAATACAAGATACACATCTCAGGCTAATGCTTTGAGTTCACCTTGGTGATGCAAAGGTGCAGGAGGTGCATAGACCATCTTAGAACAGAAAGAAGGCTCTTGATTATGAGTTTGGCAGGGGTCCATATATGGATGGACAGGTTTCCATTCTCGTTAAACAGAGGTGAATACTTAGTTAGGTCATCATACCCAACTGGAACTATATCAAAACCCAACTGCTCAATTCTTAGAGGTTACTACTGTGCCCTTACCGAGGATCAAAAGCTGCCTTGGCAAGATCAGTCAGAAACTCTTTGAAGAGGCCTCCATAGTCAAGGCCTGCTTCTGCAAGTCCAAGCTCATTCACAAAGGAGACATTCACACAGCATTTCAGCTTGGATCCCAAGCCATTCAACTGAGAAAACCCATCTTCCACTATGTGGTCCCGCCGCACAGCTATTTCAATTGATCCTGGGCCCAGGCCCACAGCATCACCTCCCATTCTCTTCTGCATCTTATCCCCTTTGACAAACTCCCGGAAGATCTGTACCCTGTTTCAAGCATTTTTGGCTCATAAGTGAAAGACTGAGATCCAATAGATACTCAAAGTTCCAAAAACAACTGACCAGATCATGGCCAACTCAGCTCCATTCTGAATTGACAACATGTGACCAAGCATCTTTATGACATACTCCTAGAGTAGTCAATTATGTTCATGCAACAGTGGACCAAACATAGACAAGCAGACAATCTTCAAATATCTTCAGATGCATTATGACAATCTCCAAACTTACAACAAAAACCAACCTGAATAGGATGACCCACTGATAAGGTTATACATATTTTATAAGCAAGAACATGCCTGTGAACAGGTAAAAGAGGAAAAAGCACAGAAAGAGCAGACAATGTTATAATAAACGTCTGGAGGGCTGCCAATTAAGCTTGCAATTCCTTTCAGGACAAAGAGAAAACTGGAAGGTGGCGAGGGGATGCCTTTCATCAAAAGGGAGTACGTGAGGTATGGTAGTAAGGATGGCCCCCAATGCTGGTGCTTGTGATGTGTCTCCCATCTTCTCCAGAGCAGTTGCCACCTCATGAGCCCGAGCAGCTGCAGCTACAGGAGGTGGTTGACCTTTTGCAGGAGCAAGCCAAAGCTCTGGTTCACAAAAACTGCGTCGACAATCTCTTTCATAAAGAGACCGCAGACAACGGATTGCCACGTCCATTAACAAGGACTTCTGTCGCTTGGATGATGACAGAAACCCATTGTAGACCATTGTGTTGAGCATGGCTGAAATAACTCTTTGTTGGCCCAGAGTGAAGGGAACCTGGTCAGAAGCCCTTCAGCCTTCACATATGTGTTCTAGAGCAGGGCACGATACCTTGGCAATAAGTCATCACTGTCTATTTGTTGCCAATATGACATCATTTGAAGACCCAAGGAATGGCAATAGTACACCATTTGATCTTTGGACAAAGTACTTTACCAAATTCTAACTCCAATTTATTGTAAAAACCTGTGGCCTGTTTGGCAGCAGGTTTTGCTCAAAGAGATTTAGCATTCAGGGCTTGGTGAAGAAAACTTAATTTCTCTTCTATCATCTAGTAAATACTTGACTAAGTAAAAAATAGAAAGAGAAATCATACCAAATTGTCCCAATGCATGAAAATAAAATACCTGAAGTTCATAAAACTCTTCATCATCCAGGACCATCAGCAGATGTGCATAAGCAGCACAGAAGACCAAGAGTACAGGTACCACATCATCTGGCACTCCTTCAGAAACTTTCCTCATTGATTCCAATTTCGATGCGAACACACTTGATTCCTCATCCCCCTCCAAATCTCTGGCAGACACAGAAGGATAACTGATGAATGACTGAAATTTAACAACCAGTGGTTAGCAAGTGACAGGAATCAGAGAAGTTGCATGGAAAAAGCTGTATGGTGTTCATGCAAAACAATCATAGAGATCCTCATGGACAAAAATGGTACTTGTTAATCCACCAAGAACAGAATATCTCATACACATCAAGAACTTCTCCATACTTCCAATTTAAATCAAGCTGAATAGAATTGAGGGATGACCCAATTGTCAGGTCAAAGAGATTTCAGATCCAACATTATATGAGCAAGCAGAAATAAAGGAAACCTCAATCCTAAAGAACACAGAGAAAACCAAAGAGCAACTTGAACAACAGCAACAGTCACACACAAGTTCATTGACATTCGACAGCAACATGTGTTGGTGACAGGCTAGCACAACATCCCCATAACTTTGTCAGACCCCCGCAGTGGGTACATGTCAATGTCATGCAGTGACCAACATCCTAATTTTTTGTCAGAAGACTGGCAATAATAGGAAGATTCAGCGATGATTCTGGCCCAGTTTGACAGAACATAAATAAGGAATTGACCAAGGAAACCAAGAAGAAAAGTTAACACAGAGAGGGCAAAGAACCACGCAAGAAAAGAGGGAGAGGAGAGAGGAACTTTGAGATCATGATCTTTTGAGGAGAAAGTTGTTTTTCAAAAGCTATCCACTTGGAATTACATAGCCCTTGAAATAATCATTTTGAAGATACAAAAGGTGGAAACACCAAACAGAAAATCTTTCTTTGTTAAGCAGACCTCTGGTTTGTTTCAATAGAATCTTTGACGAGTAACCTTTTCTGTTCAGAAGACTAACTAAGCTTGCAATTTGACCTACAAATAACTCTTTTGAGAGGTAAGGCCTAGAGAACCTACAAAACTCACTACTTACTCCAAATTTGCCAGAATCTCAAATACTCCAATCCACACGAGGCAAACAGATCACATTAATAGCTGCATATTGTGGCTGACAACAATTTTTAAACTTGCCAATATAAGCCTTTGGAATCTTGGGTTATTGTTAAATCCAAAAGATTGCAAAAGAGGCCATTAGAAGTATATTGAGATCACAGAATGATTTAGGGCCCATGCCACTGCAAATTTTCATACCCATAAATGAAATACCAAAAATCAGGGCTATCAGGACCTCCAGAAAAAAAGTGCACCTTATAGAATGCAATAAGCGAAGAGGCCTGCTTGCATCAGCACCCCTTTGTCTACTGCCCAGCCTTCTTGCACCAGCACCCACCCACCCATCAACTGACCTTCTTCCAGGATGAAACTCTTGTCGATCTGCAACAGTATTTCCCTCAACACCCCACTGCAAATCAACTGATCTGCTTGCTTCACCATGTGAGGCAAGCCTATCAATGGACCTTCCCACCCCAAGAGCCTGTCTCTCACCCATCCTGCTTCTCTCAGCACCCCACTGTACTTCAGAAGCCTCACTAGCCTCAGCTGGCAATTGTCCATCAATACACCACAGTCTATCAATTGACACTCTTGATAAACCAGGAGCGGAGTTGTCAATCACCATGCTCAATGGTGCAGGCTCCCCATGCATTGGCACTCTTTGGGAAAGAAACTCTTGTCTATCAGGAGTTCCTGTTGAGAGAAATCCATCCTGATTAGCAACAGGCATTCTTTGATAGTCAGCTCTCAGTTCATCAACTGATAATCTAGGAGGAACAAGCCCTGATCTATTAGGAGTGTTCCTTTGCAAGGCACCATCTGCTCTTTCTGCTGCCTGGCTTGTTGAAGTAGATCTAGACCTTGACCTCAATTTCCAACCAAACGCTCCAGCCCAGCGGCTTCCTGCAGTCTTTCCATACTTGTCATCACTGACAGCATTGACTGGTGCCATGTGGGTCCCATGAAATTGTTGAGACTCTCCCTCGACTTCTGCAGTGATCAGGTGGGCTAGGCCTTGGGATGTTCGGAGCCAATCCCAAAGCCGAGGTAGTAATGTAGGTGTAAAGGCCAATAGGTTTAATACAGGGAGGGCTCCACCAAAGGGATTCAAAACTGCAAATGCTGACAACAGATTAGCATACAACTTTGCCACAACTGCCAAGCCAAATTTTGGTGCAGACACACCACCAACTGACTTTCTGCCAGCTGCAGTGTCAATGACTGGTTGTCCCCCTTTCAGAGATGCTTCATGAAGAAGCTGCAGCAGGTGCCACTGATGGTGAAGAGGTCTCAAGCTTTCCACAAGCAGCTGAAAAATGGTTGCTTCAAGCACCTTGACACTCCCATTTCTGAGGAAAAAGAGGCAATCAACACACATAGTCTGAGATCGGCAGTGTGTTGCTAACAGTGGAAAACAGCAGCTATAACTATGAAGAATAGATTCAAGTTCATGCTTCTTGACAAGGAATATCTTCAAGTGTATGACTCTATGATAGAAGAAGTGCTTACCCTCTGCTGGCATCTTCAGAACATGGACCAACATCCTCATTGCCCTTGCTGACAGCTTTCTCCTCCCTCTGGCGTTTGCGTTTAACATCCAACCAGGGGTCTAGGTCATCAAGAAGGCAACATAAGGCCTGGACATATTCTTCACATATCAGACCAGACACAAAATGAGCTGAAAATTCTCTGCCTGCATCACCTTTTGATTGTGGAGAGTCCATGGCCAGACAAACCACATTGCCTAGAGCCCATGCTGAGAATGGAACTCCTCCCAGTTGAGCATCTGCTCTTCCAAGTTGTGAATTTAGAGAGGAGGAAGTTGACGATGCCAATCTAACAAGTAGACTTGAAATGGGTACCTGTAATATCCACTGATCAGGCCTCTACAACATATGGTCACTTCCAATGCAGCTATTGGATATAGGAACTTCATTTGAGATAACAGGACCACAAAGCCAGAAAATGTTGCTACATAATGCCTCCATTAGAGAGGCAGGACTGTACCTAAACATCCAGTACAATACCTCATCAGACTTGCAACTGTTTTGGGAAAAAGAAGTGCGAGCAAACCAAACAAATTGTAGATTTGATTCAATATGTGAATCAGCACAGAAGCAGGTGTTTGGGTATGGCCAAAGAAAGCATGACTCACACCAAGGGCTCGAATGCAGGGGAACAGGGCGGAAGGATGTTTCAAAGCTGGCAACAAAGAGGAAGGCAGCCGCTGGGATAAGAAAGGAATAGTGAGAATGTGCGCAGAAAGCTGGGCTGCTGCTCTGGCTGCTGAAGCCTTGAACTGAACTCCTTCTGATGATCCCTCACTATTCTGGTCTTGGTCTTCTATTGATGCTACAGACAATAGAAGCAAAGGTCGTAACATGACTGTGATTATGCTGGCAGTCACAATGAACTTGTCCTTGCGTCCATGTGGCCGGATCTGCTCATCCTTGATACCTGGCACAGGATAGTTGGCCAGCAAGTATGCTCGGACAGCCAAGAATAGGCCACCATTGCCATTTGCCAGCCATTCTGCAAGACTCAGGACCACCTGATCTGCTTTCTTTTTCCTGGCTTCCTGACCAGACTCACAAAAGCACTTCCATGTGCTTGTGTCAGTCAGTGCCACCATGACCCGCATAGCTAGACCGGGCAAGTTCGCAACTTCCAACGATGCTGAACTTTTACCTCTTGATGCATGTTCTGCTTCACGCCATCCACAGCCATCTTTTGCTATAGTGGCACAAGCAAGCCTCAATACCTGGTGTGCTTGGTGCACCCATTTGGACATCTTATCTGGGAACCCCAGGGCCAACGAGCAGTAATTGAACCGCTGATCTGCACAGAACCATAATCAACCATATGTGAGGTTCTTCCACACTCCCATATGTAGCATTCAAGGAGAACAGGGGAAGGAAGAAGTTGATAGCAGCTACCTGCATTGTTGATACTTTGCAGCAATAGTTGAAAACAGGTGGCAAGCCTGATGGCATCCTCAAATGCTTCTTGGCTAGGAAAAATGAAGCAACTCGAATGCCTCAAGAACATGAAAAGAGGTCGAAGCATTCGATTTGAAATTGCTTCTGCAGAAATTGGAGGTCGGTCTGGATCCTCTTGTATCAGGAATTCTCTGTCCCACTCTGCCCGAGCTTGGCGGGCTGCCTCCCTTGCCACAGTACGCCCCCTCCATACCCTCTACAGTTGCAGACATATGACACACAACACATCTTGGATGAGTATGCATGACATGTTACACAGCACATCTTGGATGAGTGTGTGTGCCCTCAACAAACAGAGAGTACAACTGCTGAGCACCCTAGGGATGAGCACTGGGGCAGTACCTGAATGAGCAAAGCGGAGGCTGCAGCCTGTTTAGCAAGAGAACGTGTCAGTCTCTCCTGTGCTACTTGACCCAGCAGCTCATCTCGAGATGCTTCCTTAACACTGGCCCCTCGGAGTGATACCTGCAAGCGCCGTTTATAACAATTTTCAATCCGATCTTGTAAGCATCTCAAGTAGCTATATGGCAAAGAACTTCTACCATCCCTCAAATGATTTCTGGGGAGTATAATGTTGTTACTTCACTTGAAAGAAAAAGATTGTTTTTTGTTTGATCAGTTGGCATCAGGACATAGTGCAATTTACACACTATCAGAAGAGAATTTTTTCTTAGCTCCCACCGAGCCTTCCATGGGATCAGAAAATCAGAAAATCCATTGCTTTGAGGAGCTACAAATCAAAGGGAATTCCCGCATGTCAACAACACATCAGAACAGAACATCGATGCGCCAACAAGAATCCAACGCAATTCTCCAAGTCGCACACAGAGACGCGCACAAAGAGGAGATTACCAGGTAGGTCTATGCACGCGAGAAAAACATCTAGCAAAAACCACAAGCGTGCGTCAAGAAGGAAAAACGGATTCTCTCGTCTACATATTCCAATTCTTGATAAACAAATTCAGCGGCAGACCTGGCGACGACGTCCCGGAACGAATTGCATCATTCCAGCTACCAGATCATAGCTATGCGCCTCATACTCCTCCTCCTCCCTTCATGAAAACGCCGAAGGCAGCAGTGTCCGTTTCCGTCTCAGAAAATCGCGCTTAAAAACTACTAAAACAAGAAGAAGAAGAACTACAACAACAAGTGTGGGGAGAAGCGGGGGAAATGTTTTGACTCCCCTGACAGATCCTCGGATGCACGCACGTACGAAAGAACGCAACAAACCAATTCCTTTTCGGAAGCTTTGTGCAGAAGAAAAAAACTAGAAAATGTATAAGTTTTCAAACGCACTTCAAGTCAGGCTATTTTAACTCTGACAAAAGGCATGATGAGACAAAGAGCAACAGGAGAGCATCATCATTGTCCCGCTCGCTCGCTCGCTTGCTCGCTGCCAAGATTTCTTCTCTAGCACGCACGCACGCACGCAAAGAGGCTTGGCTTCCCTCGCAGATCGCAGTGCAGCGCAGCACAAAGCACGGCTGAGCGAGAGAGAAGCTCATTTACACAGATCCCACAGCACTTCAGATCCAACGGTGATTACTCCATTTTCCTTTCACATCAACGGTGACGATTGAAAACACCTGCATATCTTTTAACATCCCCCCCCCCCGGGGCCGCGCCCACGGCGTTCCCGCTCAAGAACCTCGACGGTAGAAAAAATCTTTAACATAGATAATTGTTATCTTTAACATAATATTTCTTATCCGACGGCTGTAAGTCCGTCTTCTATGCCAGTAGACGGCGGAGATCGAGAATCGTAATGTTGTCTTTTCTGGATCGTCGGACGCTCTTTTACACACGCGTCTTTTACTGATCGGAAAAACAATGTCCCTCACATCGCGGAATGGTGATGTGGGTGGGAACATTATGCGCCGGAAACGGCGGCAATAGCAGGTTCACGTCATGCAATCGGAAGCTAACATTACGCAACGGAATACGCGCCTCCCTTGTCGAAAGGGAGTAGTAGGTCTGCATTTAATGCCAACAAATTTGCACAAATTTTCTCAAAGGTTTTTTTATTTATAAAAGAACTTGTGTCCATTTTTGGATATTTTATTACTCTTGCGGGTCAACATGTAGCCCCCAAAATATAATTAAAAAAAATAGGCTAAAGCATGGTTATGTTCCAAACATTATGGTTTTTGGCTTTTTTTTTTCCTTCAATTTTCTAGTATCAAAATTTTTATGAAATTCTCCAAAAAGTCAGCAAAATTAGTCAAATTTGCATCTTGAAAAACAAGGTTTTCCAAAATTACCCCAATTTTTTTGTGGGTAAAAATTTTTTTTTTTGAGAAAACAAGCAATGGTTTTTTGTTATAATTTTTAAAAAAATAAATAGGATATTGTAGTTCTAATTATTTGTAGAATTTAGATGGAAGCCGAATAGCGATAATAAAAAGCAAAGCTCAATTTGTGGAATTATAAATTTTTTTTTAATATATTAAACATCAAATTTATAAGAACTTGTATTATTGAACCATGTCATACATGCTTGTAAATGATATTTCCACTATAGTTAAGGGAATCAAAGCAAATTGGAGTTCAATTGTGTTTGATTTATTAGGGTGCAAATTGCATTATCAATTTGAACAAAAGTAAAATTGCAAGAACGTCATTTAAGTCACAATTGCCAATATTTGTCAAAAATGAACCAATCACATTTTTGCGATTTTGGTGTGTCAATATATATAGTTTTGTATAGTTTATTGCAACCTTTGATCTATGAATTGCAAAGGTTTATCAAGTGTTTAAAATTTTCAAATTAAAACAATTCTTATGTGCCAAAACAATAATGCATCATATTTGTGCAATTTGGAATGGAAACATTTTTAAATGAATATATCCTATGATGAGCACAAACTACCACAAATGGTAGAACTAACAATGGGCATGTTTAATAGGCCTTTGAGAGTTCACAACTTGGGGAAATCTCGCCCCCAAAAAATGACACTAATGAGGACTTATTCTATGAAGATTATTTCTTGAGTTGGTCATCTTATGCATTCATGGGTTGAAACCAATTCACAACCCTTTTACAAAATACCTAAATAGTTAGTGTAACTGTTATTATGTTCCAAGGGTTCATTGCCTCTTCTTCCCCCTCCCCTTGCCCTTTGTTGACAACCTACTAAGCTCCATGTTGAAAAAGTCTCTACCTTCCATGGCAATCTTCATAGACAATGTGTTGGGTCTAGTGGTGCTTACCTTAGCATGTCTTCTCAAGCTTTCCATAGCTTTATCGGTGCCCAAATTTGGCAACTACGGTATTGAACTTTTTCAACTTGTAAAATTCTCATTTTTCTTAGACATTGTTCTCACTCTCTACCATATTATTGTTCCATCACCCAGAAAAATAATTCAGATTTTCCATTAATTTTGTGTGCAATATTGTGTATTGGGTGGATTATTATTTGGATGATAAGACATGCGAAAATCATTAGTTTAGCATGAGATTATTCATAATCGCAACTTTCATTGTAGATTTAGAAATCATACAAATTTGATTTGATATTTGATTTGATATTTGATTTTATTTGATTTTTATTGTTTGGGTGCATAATTTTTTGAGTATGATGATTCTTCAGGTGCTAGTCCCAAGAGTGAATGGCCAGAGCTTTTATTTAAACCCAAGTTTGAAGCTGTACTTGCCATCCAAGACCCATTTGCTGGAAATGACCCAAGTCAATTTAGTGTGTTTATTCAGAGTCCCTTTGAAGCAGATGTTCGTGCTGCACCTCAGTATGCTAATGACACGGATGTGTGGATTTATACAACTGCTGGCATCGATGGTATTGTATATGAAATTCCAAGACGTGGCCAATGGCATCCTAACCGTATGTTCTCTTTTCTAATTTCTACTGTTCAAGCTTCAAACCTTGGAAATTTTGAGGTGAATTCAATCTAATTTCTATTGTTCAAGCTTCAAACCTTGGAAATTTTGAGGTGAATTCAATCTAATTTCTATTGTTCAAGCTTCAAACCTTGGAAATTTTGAAGTGAATTCAATCTAATTTCTATTGTTCAAGCTTCAAACCTTGGAATTTTGAGGTGAATTCAATCTAATTTCTATTGTTCAAGCTTCAAACCTTGGAATTTTGAGGTGTATTCAATCTCTATTTATCAACACTTGGAGCTGAATGTGTAAAAAATGTGAGGAAACATGAATCATAGTTCTTGCTCATATATTGTCGTCATCTTTGCAATAACATTTAATTATTAGTATATATATCATCATCAATGAAATGTTTTTGGGCAAAAATGTCAAAATAAATATGTCATATATATATATATATATATATATACTAAGAAGGCACATTTATTAATGTTGATTTTTCCAACACATACATCTAAACAACATAGATTCTTTTTTTTTTTTAGGGTTATTTTTTCAAAATTTTACCTCCACAGGAATAGACCCGGGATGGACAAATCTTGTGGGTGTGGAATACAAGATGGCCATACAAATCATCAAACAAGATATGCCTGGAGTTTTGGTTGAATACAAACCAGCCGATAGGTTGCCCCCAGATAATATTCGAATCAACCGTGTGATACTTTATGTAAATCCAAATGGAAATGTAGATAGAACACCAAAAGTAGGTTGATATATCAATTGAGTCATTTTGGTATGAGGAAGTTGAAGTTTGCATGAGACTCATTCATTGATCACTATGTAGTGTATTTCCAATAGTAGATCCCAAAAAGAAAAGTATGTTAAACAACAACTGAATGTAAGATGAGTGAATTTGTGTGCATACAATAATGGGTTCATTGTTGAAATACTCCATGAATATATGTATACAAACAATGCAAGAAATTAGTATGTAAGATGAGTGAATTTGTGTGCATACAACAATGGGTTCATTATTGAACTAATCCAAGAATATATGTATACAAACAATGCAAGAAATTAGTATTGAAGATTATGTGTTTGGTGGTGGGAAGTGCATCTTAGTGATGATAATAAAAAGCAACATTTGCACCTTTTGAGCACTCAATTGTTCTTCACCCACAATTCCTTTGCAAAAACATTGTGTAATCATTTTTTAATGGTCAAGTGGATGACCACACCAATCACACCCCATATCTATTTCACTTTTACTAGCTTCAATTAACAACATCAATAGAAATAAAAGATGAACCAATTATGTGAATGAACTAACCAAAATAACTCAAAAGTATCATCAAGATGTAGGAAGTTCTAAACTATGAGCATTGGAAGATGTAGGAAGTTCTAAACTATGAGCATTGGAAGAGATTTTGTTTTCCATCATGATAAGATGGAAAAAAATCAAAGGCTTTTTTATGCTATTTTGCCTTCAAATTTTGTTGATTGAAAACAAGCATAGATTTGTTTTCTACATGTGGATGTACTAATGGATAAAAACATAATTTGTTCCATTTTTCTTTGAAGCAAGGATTTTTCAACACACAAAATACCAAGGGTGGCTTATATGGACCAAGTACATGTACAAAGGAGCAACAAACAAACAAAGTAATCACAAGTAGCTTGGTTAAAGAATATTTATTACAAATATTGTTCCTTTTGCTAAGATGAAGGATTGAACACATGACCATTAGATGCATCTTTGTTGCATCATCCCACAAGGGAAATGTCAGCACTATTGTGGCTATGATAATATGGCATACCCAAAACTTGGAAGCACTTGAAAAGTCTTTGGCATTACATCTACATGAAGAAGTGTATGATTTTGTGGCATAGCAATTTATAACAAACTTTGTGTAAAGATTATGTAACTCAATCCATACACAAAAACGCAAACATGAATAGTAACTCAAAATATGCAAAAATGTAATCAATGATATTTAATTCATTGCCAAGAAAAACCTAATATAATTCATGGAAATTCAAATGAACAAAATTATAGCATAAGGTCATACTTTAAATTGTTGAAAAGTAAACTAAATATTATGGATTGCATTATTTTTATTTATAGTTGTTTAAAGAAATAGGTCATGGAGAGTTTTCAAAAAAACAATTGTGCAGTTCACTATCCAATGAACCTTCTTCAAAACATATCAAATATTCATCATGCCATATAGATGAAAATGAATGGTGATGGATGCATTTTGCTCATTGTGTATCTAAGGTAGATGTGCATGGATTAACTTCATCCATAAATTTAAAAATGTGCTAATGGATGACTTCATCCACATGATTGAAAATTGGATGTTCATCGATGGGCTTCACATATATGTTACATGAATGACAAACAATTTAGCTATATGGACCAATAGATGATTTTATTTTATTTATAATCACCTTTAGTCTAGTTTGAATTTATGTAACTATAAAAATAAATACATGTATATGGTTTTACATGGCCTTGTAAAACAATGTAAAAATGTGATTCTTACTCGGGGGAGGGTGGGGATTTTATAATGTTTTTGGTGATAGGCCAACCAAATGGCCCATTGAGAAAACAAAATCAAAACATGCACCTAGACAAATAATTAATAAGGATTTGCAAGAAGGTATGGTCATTAAAGGTATATATATGCATTTACACACCCAAAACGTTTACACAAGACTATGTAATTGTAAATGTGAAAAAACTTTATACACAACAACAATGTAAGTGTATATGTAAAAAGTTCGAACATGTATTTGCATTTACATGAGATTTACACACCATATATATAATTAATAACATTCACACACACAACATTAATTCTAATCACCTGTTCAATTAATGGTAATCATCTATTAGTTACATGATAACCCCATATTAACCCAATTTTAACATGTGAAAATGTGTGCAAAGTCATTTTCATTTTGCATTAAATAATAATTATTGAACATCTACATTTCTTCACAAATGAAATCATATTCAACATAGATGAAGATAACTTGTCATAGGCCATTATCATGAACACATAAACAATTATCATGAACATAGGTGTTACAACAAAAGTTATGTAACAAATAAAGTTTGAACATTATCCCAACAATATGTTCAAACATAAGCATTTGAATGAAGTATGCAAATAGGTGTACCCAAATTTGGGATTATATTCCCAATATGAAAAACTAGGGCGAAAGTATTTCCATTTCTTTCCAAATGATGTGCATAACATTATAGCATGCAACTTAATGAAAAAATAAATATTATAATTCAATATGATTAGGGTGCCAAGAATTGGATTACAATAACATATTAAAAATATTTCTGGTCTTAATATTTTTTATTAATATTTTGCTTCTTAACATACAAAAAGAACCTCTTTGAAATGTAAAAAATTACAACATGAAAGAAAACACAACTAACACAATTTGTCACTATGTTGCAAGTTTGTACTATGAACTATGAACTACATCTATTTATGCATGTTTCAAAAGTTAAAACATTTACTTACACTACATCTATTTTATTACCCATTTCACAAAATTCATCATAAAATTGAACTAAAAACCATGTTTTTAAAAACCTCATCAATGGAACAATTTTTAAAATATTTATCATGGATGAAAAATGAACATTTATGACTGAATTTTGTATATGAATGATGATTAAAATTAAATAAATGAATATATGAAATATTTTACATAATAGTGACAAGTGTTTTACATGTTTTTTATTCAGGATACATGTTTGTTTGTTTTGTTTACTTAGATGTTGCCATATTGTACTTGTAACCTTCCCAACAAACTGTTTTTTGAGGAATTATTATTTGTAGCCAAATTAATGGTTGTCTGTAGAAAGATTTAGCCAAATTTGGTTATGAAATAGATTTTTAAAATTACAAATCTTTCATAAACTTTATAATTTTCTGGCTACAAAATAAGATAAAATACTAAAGATTGCAAATTTTTACTATTTTTCCTCATTTATAGCGATTAAAAACCTCCAAAATCATACCATTTTTGAATTTTGGTTTATGGCAAATCTTGCCATTAGAAAAAAGGTTGTCTCCCAAAACCATTTACCCCCCCCCCCCAACTTTGTTTTTTGTATTCTTGAAAAACTTTCAACAAGGTGGTGTGCATGTTTGCCATTTTGCAAATTTTCACCCAAGGGAGCAAAAATGATTGAATTTAGAACAATTTTTAGCTATGGAAATTAATAGTATCTTTTTAAATGGTAATTTTGCAAGTTACAAAAACTTTGAAGTTAAGCCCACTTTGACAAAAATAATATTGGGGCAGGTGCAACTTTTTTTTAAATGCCAAATTTCATCAAAATGAAAAATGAAAAAATGATCAAAAATTAAAAATTATAAAAAAAAAGAAATTGGAAAAAAGATCACACTATGATAAAAAAAAAAGGGTATTTTCCAACTGGCCTTTAAACTTACATTTTGAATTATAAATGACCATTTGCAACTCACCAGATTTATAAATTGTGAGTGTTATTGAACAAGTTGCATGAGTTACAAGAATTTCAACTCACCATATATATAATGCAATTCATTGCAACTCAATTGCAACTTAGTTGAAACAACTCATTTTCAAGTACTATGTAAACTTCACTCCAAGTACAACCAAAATATCTTGTTGATGTTACTAATTTTCATCCATCCATTAAAATTTAACATGTGACACTATGAGGACTTTTCGGTCTATAAATTATTTTCTTGTTGAAGTATTGATCTCTGTCATCTATTATGATTATTAGCGATGGCTTGATATTATGACATGTGGTTCAATAGAAATTTGCCACATGTATGGCATATTAATTGAATAAAAATTAAATAAATAAATATCTATGTTAATAGCTACATAAGTTAGTGCATAGTCATAGGTAGGTTGGTTGGTAGGTCCTAACACCTACATACCTACACTACATACTAACTTACTTACCTACTTATGTAGGTAGGTAGAAAAATAGGCCTTATTTATTTAATACATAGGTAGGCAAGTATGTAGGAAAGTACAAAATTAGGTGAATTTAAAAATATACATTTTAGTTTTTTTTTTTTAATGTTTTTTTTTTTTTGAGCTCATTTCAAAATGGCATGTTTATTTTAATGTGAGAACGTAATAGAAGACACATTCCTTATATCATCTGTGAAATGGATTCAAATACAAAACATATGGGTTTAAAAAAATCGTTAATTTTTAGTTACAAATTGAATTGCACCTACATAAAAACATTTCCACATGCTTTTGTTTATTTTTCATTATGTAAATCATAAAATTAAATCACTGAATGACTTATACATATATGTGTGAATTAATTATTTAATATTTAATTATCTTCAATAGTGAATTTAATTAATAAATCAAGTTTAGATAATTAAATCAAAATAATTTATCTGATTTCAAATCATTATCTGAAAATTTAAATTTTGGATTAAATATCTAATAATTAATTATTCAAATCAATCACTGAAATTAATCAACTAATGCTTTTGTAAATGAATTATTTTAATTCATGTGACTAATCACTTCAAATAATTTACTATTTAATTTTTAAAAATTTATTATCAGATGATTAATTATTTAAATTTATATAATTAATCGTTTATTGTCTTTTTAAATAAAAATTATTAGTTATTTGAATTAACTAAAAACCAATTATTTGAATCAAATGGGTTTATAAATCATATTAATAATTAATTTTAAGTAATTATTTCGTAATAATTAATTATATTTAATTTAATATTTTATATTGAAAAAAATGATTAAAACTAATTCATTAATATGAATTAAAAATGATTTTGAAAAAAAACATCAAGGTATAAATAGGCATATCCATATGCACACCCAAATTGAAACAAATATTTATCTAATTATTAATTGATGAGTAATTTTTTTTATACATCCATATTATTTAATCTAATTAAATTGATTGATTAATTATGTAATTATATGAATTACACTGATTTATTCAGGTTAATAGTCAATTATTTTGTATAATTAATAAGTTCGGAATAATTAAATGTATGAAACATAATTTCAAATTTAAAAGTCAAATGATTGAAACCATTAAGTTTTATAAAATATTATATATGGATCTTAATCCTTATTAAATTATAAATTGTTGCATAATTAATACAACATAGTTGAACACTAGGAGTTTAATAATGACGCATTAATGGCCTAGTAGTTGTATCAATGGGAATCATAATAAAAAACTAATTCCAAATATATCCCATAATGGGCAATGGAACTTCAAACATGTGGCATGATCGCATGTATGTACATCGTACATCATTTACAACATAATTGTTGCATCAATGACACATTTACAATAATTCTAAAATAGTTATGACATGCAACTATGGTGTAACTTTTCAAAACATCAAATGTGGTTGATTGCGGATGTATATATAATGTGTACAAATTACAATGTAAAAAACCCTTTTTCAATTCATTTGCAAGTATAATACAATTAGTTTATTTTCTGACATGATAATTTATTTATTAACTCCCCATATTTCTAGGGGCATAGTTGCATAATAGTTGTAATACCCAAAGGATAGTTGCACAATAGTTGTATACAAATTGTTTTTTGAGCTTTAGATGTGAGGCAATGTGGTTTTGGTGGACACAATTTCTCATAGTGTCACCACATTTGCACTTGATTTTGGTTTTGTAAACATTACTTTAAGTAATCAATAACATATGTAATAAAAGGGTTGCAAACATATTCTAATGAATAATTTTTTATATACCAAAATTTTAATGTTTTGAAAAAAATTTATTCACCAAATTCCCCCCCCATAGGCAATTTTTAATATAAATTTTAATTAACCAAACATATATAAGAATGTTAAATTTGTATATTTTCATAAAATTTTGTATCAAATTTGGCTAAATTTTCTTATGGATGATCAACACTTTAGCTACATCACAAAATTGGAAAAAAAACATTGGTTCCACTAAACCATTTTTATTTGTGCAATAAATGATAAAGGGAATGTATGTCCATGAGCACATTTTGTTAAAAATTCAATAGCTTTTCATTGCTTTAAAATGTTTATACTTTATACACATTGACATCAAATTTCAGCATTCACATGTCTAATGTGAAAAAAGACTAAAGCCTTTTGTACTTCACACTAAAAACACTAAAGTCATCTATGTTTAAAACCAAAAAAAACTTTAGATTAAATTTTTTTAAATACTAATTATCTTGATTTACTCCAATGCATAACTTTCAAACCTATTAATTTAGGAAATTTCATATGTTACCCACAAATATAAAACATCATCCATGTTTGGAGAAGGGAGCTTTTAAGTTACCAATGGAAATATTTTGCTTAAACAAATTGTCTAATTTTTGGTCATGCCTTGGTAGTAAAAATGTTGTGTTAAAAACCAGTATAAAATATAGTAACTTCAAGGTACTTTGACCCCTATATAGTAATACACTATTTTTTTTGCAATTTCGTGAATCAAACTTTGACAAATGTAATGTAAGATTTTACACTCATCATTTGAATGAAAATATGTTATTCATTTTTAACATAGATGTTCATACATTACGAGTAAAATAATTTAATGGTTCAAAATGAGAATGGTATAAATGAAAGAAAATATGTTTTTAAATGTTTAGGTTAAAGCAATTTAGGGTTCCAAGTGATGTGACATGGTTGGCAATGTGAAGGGTTGTCGTTTGTCTCCAAACAAAAATTCTACCACCGCAATGGTTCTCTAACTTTCTTTGTTTTACATTTTCATTCCTATTCATTATAGTCTTTCATTTCTTTTGAATTATTCAAAGCATTTGGCAAGTCTATTGAAGGAAAGAGTAATTAGATTCCCTCTAGACAACCTTATTCTTGCAAAGTACTTGTGTGATCAAGCAAGATGTTTACCAAGTTGTTTTCAAGTTCATAGACCATTGCATTATCATTAATCTTTCCAACTTTTCATGTGCATGGAGGAGTACTTAGCTTGAAAAGGAGTGCATTTTCGGTATGCATTTTTGGTTGCACTTTGACAAACATGAACAATGATGTAATGTTGTTCAATGAAGATGTACTTGAATGTAGATGTGTCTTTAAAGAATAAATAAGAGTAAGTTTTTTTTAAGTCATTTTTCCATGTGGAAATATTTCTTACTATTGTTGTTCTATCTTGTAGACTTATTTATTGTGAAAAATAACAAGGTTGGAATTAGGAATTTTAAAATCTTTGTATGTGAGTGTGCAACAACTAGAATGGTTATCATTACACCATTTACGTTACAAGGGAATAACATCACAATCATTGATATACAACATTAAGATCCAATGATTGATAATTCAATTGACTTCAATTTTATCCTACAAGAATGATCTTTTACTCACTTGTTACACGTTGCAACCCTTTATATTTTGAAATTAAATTGGAGGCTTAAAAATTAAACTTTTCATAGATCACAATGGCAATTATTGATTTAAAACACATCATTATAATATGAAAATAATATATGCAACACAACATGAAAGTTGGGAACACGTATATCATACTCATGGGTGAAAGCACACTATAGTGACCCCCCCTTTTGGGTATCACATTGTACTACTTTCCAAGGATGTGCATGTTTTGAATGTATCCCACTTCAAACTTTCGAAATATTTTCATAATTTATTTTTTCATATTATGTTAGAATATAACTTAGGTTGAGAGATTAGAAAAGAAACTATTTCATTTCATTTTATAAAGTGGGAGATTGGAATATATTTGTGGAAACTAATGTAATGTACCTTTGTACTCAAAAATACAAATATGTTCCAAAAATAATTTAAATGATTTAAATTTTTTTATGAAAATTGAAGGTATATGGAACCATGTCATTTCACATAATATGAACCATGTTTAGATTCCATGTGATTAATTTGTAAATTTTCATCTCAAAAAATGAGTTTTTCAGCAAAGATGCAATAAATGTGTGATAAATTGAAATTTTGACAAGAAATCACATCCACATAAAAGATGACAAGCATAGTTGGATGGGACATTTAAAAAATTTCATTAAAATTGATTATTTTAATGATTAATGAAAGCCTAAAATTAATGCAGTCAAAACAAAACTTTGGCCCTATTATACCAATGTATATTATAAATATACACATGGATCCTTCAATATAGATAATGAATTTTTTTATTATTTTAAAAATAATATTACATAACATTATATTTGTAAAATAAATGTTTAGGGCCCAAAAACCAAATTTGATACCCAAAATTAAATGTATTGTGTTTTTGAAACAATTATACTGTATGTACTATAATATTAGACCCAAAAGTGCCCCAAAGGGGGTCACCATAATGTGTTTTCACCCTCATCCAAAAGGAATCATGTTAATGCATTAGTAATTACAAGTCATATAAACAACTAAATCAACATCTTCAAATATGTTTGCCTTTTGTACCCAACTTTGACCACTTTAGCCTTTATAGTCAATGTTATTCCCATTTGTGTGAAGCCTAATTTTTTCTAGTTCTATGATAAACTTGATTAAAATGTAGGTAGAGAATAGTACCATGTTGTGGTCGAAAGAAAAATATGTATTTGAAGAAGATAAACTCCCTTCTTACACGTATGTTTCATCTTTTAAAATGAATTCATATCAACACATGTAATGAAAATGTCAAATGCACAACATTCAAGTGTACTTCACAAGCTTTCAATATCATGAAATTTCATTCATGCAAAAATCATAAAATAATATGTCCATACAAAATTTGTGGGTTTCAAATTGTAAAAATGACATGATATATATATATATATATATATATATATATATATAACTTCTATATAAATGATGTCTTTTCTACTTATGATGTTTTGAAGTGAAATATGTACAATTTACATTTTAACTAAATTTGTGCAATTATCTTGATGTATTTTTGCATAAAACTATGCAATTTTGTGTATTAAACATGAACATTTATGTATGTCATTCAAAAATAATTGTTTGAATATTTATGATATTGAATACATACAAATGTCGTTCATTTTAACCATAACATGGAATTCATGTTTTGTATGAACTTGTGAAAACAAGATTTTGCATAAAAATTGTAAAAAGTTATGAAGCTTGGTAAGTTTGTGATGTACCACAAATTCAAAATGACATGAAAAAAAACTAAATGTAGTTTAAGTATTTTGAGAGTAGGAACCTACTATCAAGAAGCCACATAATGTAGCTTTCCTTAATGTCACTTGTATCAATATGGGGTGTGCTTGAATTTTTTTTGTTACACCCATTGTTGTAAATGGAATTGTTCCAATTTTCCCAAAACCTTGTGTGGTATCATGTAAAAATTCAATCTTTGTATATAAGTTGGGAAAAGTTGCAAACTTGACTTGTGAAGGAAAATGGTTAGGTTGTTTGCATAAAGTTCCAATTCTATAATAGTTGTGGATGGCATGCTTTTAACATAAATAACAATTTTTTATTTCTTTTCATTTGGTTAGGATGTGTATACCTATAGATTCTAAACACCAACCAAGATATAAGTGAGATTTTAATTTACACAAAAAAATTACAATGCAAAATTATATAGAGGAATGGAATTGACCTTCCATGTTCTTGGGCCCACCTCCAACTAAACATTGCCTGAGATTGGCTTCTAATTTACATTTGGATTGATTGACATATCTTCCATTTTGGAACAACCACAATGTTTTAATAGAACAAGTTGATCCCATTTTTTCTGGGATGGGTCATGGCAAATGATTGCAAAAATGTTGTCATCAAGAGTTAGACATTCTAGAAATCTTGGAATTAAGACTCAACTTTTCATCTTGGTGAAAGGTTTTTTGGACTCCCTTAAAGTCTAAAACCTTTTGAACTTTGATAACACATGGAACGATTTCAAGAACATCATACACTAATTTTCTCTAGGCAGGCATGGATGATGTTTCTTGACTCAAAAGGAGGTAAAGATACCAAAGGTGGTTTCTCACCTAAACACATAAGATAATAACCAAGTTAACACTATTCGAAAACAACCAAACCAAAAAGGAAAAAAAATACAAGGCACAAGCCATTGTAATTATTGTTCATAGAACCCACAAATGAATCATATTAATCAATAACGTATTCCATTTCTTATGTTTTTCTAGCATATTAATTTGACATAATGCATTTTTATACTTTTTAAAATTATTGTGTTCTTTTATTGGAATCCATCCATAAAACGCATTGAAAAGACGCACAACACAAAACACATCGAATGGACCCATAATTATCGATTCTACAACAATATTGAAAATAATATGTTTTTATAAAATTCAAAATCATAACGACAAATTACATGTGATTAAACATTGATATGCACCAACAAATTACTTGGGTTTAACAAAGGCATGAAGTCTTGATATATTTGGACTAACATCCAATGGATAAACCCAACACATTAGAACAATAGTGAATGTAATGAAGCTTGTCATATTTGATGCCAATCACAAATATACATGTTTCAAACAACATATTTGCCGGAATGAAAACAATGGTAGAAATCAACACTATTTTGCATAACCAACATGGATGTGTCAAAGACACGAATAATCACAAGAACAAAGGTTAAAGGAAAGGTTTAAGTCTAACTTTCAAACAAGGAACAAAATAAAATTATATGATTCAAAAACAAAAACACAAGAACTATGAACAAAAACACAAGATGTGCAAAATGAATGTGAAAAAATATTTTTATTATGTTAACATATGCAAACATGAACATGAAAAGAAGATGGCAAGGCTATGGTGTAAGATCATGTTTAAAATTAGTGTTGAACAAACTAAAAGAAATGAATAGTCCTATTTCTATTCATACCTCTTTGGGGACCTAGTTCAAAGAAGTTTCCATGGATGTTTTTATGTGTGCATTGAATAAAGAAACTTCTTGAAAACCCTCATAACTGAAAGTAAACTATAAATTAATTGAAACTTAACTGAAAATTAATTATGACTTAAATAGAAGTTAACTAGGAATTAACTATAGTTAATTAGGATTCAATTAAGTATTAACTAGGATTTAATTAAAAGTTAATTGGGAGTTAATTTGAAGTTGATTAGAAGTTAATTGAAAGTTAATTAATAGTTTAATTGGGAATTAATTGAAGTTGACTAAAAGTTAATTAGAAGTTTAATTGCGAGTTAACTGTAAGTTAATTTGGAGTTAATTCAAATTTAACTAAAAATAAACTAAAAATTAATTAGAAGTGAATTAAGATTTAACTGAAAGTTAATTAAAAGTGAATTGAAACTAAATTAAAAAATAAATACAAATTTTATACAAGTCATGAATGAAGATTCAAAAAAATGAATCCCACTGCATTGACATTTGTGATAGGAAGAGATTGTTGACGACTTCCTAGACTCATAAACAAGATCAAATTTAATTGAATATGTAAAACAAAAAGATGGAATTAAATTTTTATCACACCGTGTAAGATATAGGTGATACTTCACCTCTTTGTGATGTCCTTATCCTATATGGAGGAGGTCATTCTTTCAACATCATGAATTAACAACTCTTTGGAAAATCATAGTAATAATAATTGAAACTTTAAACATTACAATTATTCCAAAGACAAGAAACAAATAAGTATTTCGGGTCCCCCCTAAACAATCGAATGCAATGGGCTAGGTTGGGTTTGAAAGCAAAAGATGCAAGACCCTCCATAGTAATCAAATGGCATGAACCAAGTCATATTTGTTAATAAAAGAATGCACCATCATTCCAAGTGAGTGGTTACATGGAGGATTCAATTTCATTTCATCATCAAAATATTGTATGTTTATGTCTTCATTTTATTCCCACACGACCTTATGATAATGTCCTTTCTCTAGTTGTTAGGACCCATTAGAAACTACAATAAAGGACCACAAGCACAAAAAAGTATCAAGCTAAGTTTCTATTGCATTTCCAAAAGGGTAGATACTATAACAATGCTAATGAACACAATCATTGAAAGGAAGCTTAGGATAAAAACAAACACATAATAAAGATTTGAGTAAAATAGATTTAAAGCTTCCCAAACATGCCAACAACCTTATTAAGTGAAGTAAATATTGAAATTGATAGAAGATACCATATTGAATTAGTAATAAACATGAACTAACATAAAAATATGTGTATTAACTTTTAAAAATATAACTTTTTCTTCTCTATCAAAAACAACACATGACCTACAAGGAGCATCAAATTAACAAACTTTCCTTTAAAATCTCCATGGGTTAACATATATTCAACATGAATTATTTTACAACCATGGTTTGTAAATCACTTGTAATCTCTGAAAAACCAAGTCTTTCTATTAACTTTGATGTCTTTGAAAAACCAAGGTTTTTTACTAGTTCTAATGCCAAATTGGCCTTAAACACATGTAAACCACAAGGCAGAGGGGAGGAGGGGTCCTTATGCCTACTAGTCATCAAGAGTGGGAGGCATCTTAGACCTAGACATAGGCATAATTTGCCTCACACTCTCAAGGCATAGGTGTGAGATCTTTCCTCATTTCTAGAAAGGAAAGTCATGTGTGTGGTAAAACCCTAGGTTGGGGGCATTCCCAAAATAAGGGGCATAGGATGACACAATAATCAAGTATAGTTTGAGACCTTGGGAATGTTTGGGGTGCATCATCGCACATTACCCATCATAGAGCACAATATGAACATTATGAGATGAAATTAAACATTTGTAGATCATGGGCATAAGAGGATGGTTCTTGCACCTACTCCTTAAGAAAGAATAGGAAGGATCTTACACCTATAAGTAGACATAAATTTCCTTGGGCTCTTAAAGAGTAGTAGTAAGACCCATCTGATTTATTATTATTTATGTGTTTATTTATTTATCAAGGTGGGTTGTTTGTGTATTTGTCACATTGCAATTGAGATCTCTCAAACAATGGTGCCTCTTGTTGTGCTCTTGGAAAGTCCTTGATGACATATTGAATTTTGAGTAATTGTTTTTCATTAAAAATTCGACTAAATGACAAAACCTGCTTTTGAAAAGAAGAAATAAGTTGGGTAACTAGTGCAAAGTTAGGCCAATATCATATATTGTAAAGGATGTCGAGATGAAAAATGACGCTTCCCCTGAATTCGTCCGTCATCCATCCTGTCATCTGTCTAGTCCATCCGTCCCGTCCCATCATGGTCTGTTTACTCCGACGGGGCAGAGAAAACAGTGGAATGCAGACGCGGCGAATGCTCAAACCAGATTTAGACAATGAGTCCGTGTAGCTCACCTAAATTTAGGCAGGATAGCAGAAAAAACTCTCCTGTCCGCTTAGGACAGTCGCCATTTAATGTAAATTAAAGCTGGGGATCCTTGCCATTGCACCTACCTAAGGAATTTGAAAAAAAAATTCCCTATTATACAAGGTTTGCTTTCTTTCAATTTTTGTGATCAGTTATCCCACAAAGAGGATTTAGCCAAATTAGGCTATAGACCATATTAATGACAGTGAATAAACCATTTAAGAATATTTATGCTTTATATGTATTTGGCAAATTTAAATTATTTTTTCTAAATTTGGCGATTAGGGCCATTCCTTTTGACAAAAAATGTTAGAATGTGTAGAAAAAATAAATTTCAGGTTGAAACAATGAAAATAAATTCCCCAAAAAGAACCTAGAAATGTGGTATATATAGAGGTTTTGGAAATGTAGTTTGTAGTTGTAATTTTGTAATATGTACTGTCAAATACACACACTTGTGCATTAGGCACGGGGTTCACACTAGTGAAATTCCAAGGGCTGTTTCTTCCGAATTTTGAGTGGAAGTCCTTTTTGGAACACAGGAAGTGGATTCCAAACAACTCCCTCGTTGGGATCAACCATATTCCATTCATAATTGAGCACCAAGTAGTGCAAGAACACAACCATTTCTGTGCGTGCAAACTCCGCACCAAGACATATGCGTGGTCCACCTCCAAACGGCATGTAAATGAAGGGTGGTGGTCCAAGTCCTTCAAACCGATCTGGATCAAATCTTTCTGGATTTGGGAAAAATTGTGGTGACATGTGTGAGCGCCCAAGATGCCAAAATAACTGCAAACACAACAAATAGGAGTCAGGAGGGATGTTTTCAAAACAAAAAAGATATCCTTAGCAACTAAGACATGTCAAGGGTAAAAATGATTTCCCAAGGCAACGCCATCCAAACATCTTATCAATGTGGCTTGTGGTAATCATGGAAATGGCCATTGAATCTTGATCCACTGCTTTGATAACTTATTGTATTACAGATCTACTACTTGGAGTTCACATGCATAAGACACACTACTGCTTTTAAAAATAGCTAGGCTACAATGGTGTCATACAATTAAATATGAGTAGTCTCATATTTAAATGTATGACACCATTGTAGCCTAGCTATTTTGAAAGGTTTAGGTTTCAAGCACCCTTGGGGCAAGGGACAAATGTCTCGGTAATAATTAGAGTTTTAATTATCCATGCTAGTTGGAAGGATTGACACCAATATTATATCTATAGAGAGCTCAATACCCTAGTTGGAAGGATTGATTCCACAAAATGGGGAAATGCCAGTGAGTAGAACCAATGTCATGGTTGATCACACCGTACAATTTGTTAAGGCTTCAACCTTGGTTCGAAACATAAAACAAACTAGTAGATTCTTGTTGTTGAAGCTTCACCAACTTACCCTCCAACCTTTTGGAATTGTGAATCCTTCATATTCAAATTCTTTGATACATTCTCGAAACCCCACCTCAAGTGCAGGTTGCATACGTAAACACTCTTGCATCACTTGCCATGTGTACTTCATTTTTCGCGTGTCATCCCAATTTAGTGGTGACCCAGCTTTTTCAATTGCTATCTCCTTTTGCTCTGTAAATTATGCACACATTTA